>PDWI01000450.1_pt1 | contig 75925 bp, 67 predicted proteins | sample 1430891 | NCBI WGS metagenome assembly PDWI01 (sample SAMN01162508, study PRJNA174530) | Oral metagenome, whole genome shotgun sequencing project. | biome: Marine environment; feature: Marine mammal; material: Swab sample of the gingival sulcus; isolation source: swab sample of gingival sulcus...
AGCTAACAGCTAACAGCCAACAGCCAACAGCTGGTAAGCGCCGGAGGAAAGAGAATGGTAATGGAAATGATTATAGGGACGGAAGTCGGAAGACCGAAGTCGGGAGTTGAGTGATAACTTTTTTGTGAATGTTGCCATTAACCCAAGCTAAAGGCTAACAGCTAACAGCTAACAGCCGGTAAGCGCCGGAGGAAAGAGAATGGTAATGGAATGATTATAGGGACGGAAGTCGGAAGACCGAAGACCGAAGTCGGGAGTTGAGTGATAACTTTTTGTGAACGTTGCCATCAACCCAAGCTAAAAAGAGAATGGTAATGGAAATGATTATAGGGACGGAAGTCGGAAGACCGAAGACCGAAGTTGAGTGATAACTTTTTGAGAACGTTGCCATCAACCCAAGCTAAAGGCTAACAGCTAACAGCTAACAGCCAACAGCCGGTAAGCGCCGGAGGAAAGAGAATGATAATGGAATGATTATAGGGACGGAAGACCGAAGACGGAAGACGGAAGACGGAAGTTGAACGATAATTTTTTGTGAATGTTGCCATTAACCCAAGCTAAAGGCTAACAGCTAACAGCTAACAGCCAACAGCCGGTAAGCCCCGTAGGGGCGACACCTTTGTGCAATTAGGAATTAGAAGCCAACAAAGAATCCGAAGGATTCAACTATGTAGCGTCCGTCTATAAAGTCCGACTTCTTCGTTACGCTTCTCTTCCAAATGGTTCTTTCGGCTTTGCTCAACACATCGCATTTACCTCAGTAAACTCCCCTATTTCAGCCTTCGCAAGCCTCGAATACGAACTTTCTAGACAGCCTCTTCTCAAAACGCTGACTTTATGGACAGGATTTATACCACCGCGCAAGAGCCACAGGATAAATTATGGAGGGAATAGGGTGCTAATAAAATTAATACACTATCTTTGACCCTTTGAGAAAAAACTTTTACAAACCCACAAAATAGGAAAACCAATGGGAAAAAGAACAATTGTTGCGATGCCCGGAGACGGTATCGGGAAGCCTGTACTTGAAGAAGCGATTCGCGTACTTGATGCGGCCGGTTTTGAGGCCGATTATGTAGAGGGCGATATTGGATGGGAGTTTTGGTGTAAGGAGGGAAACCCCTTGCCAGAGCGCACTGTCAAGCTCCTGGAAGAGCACAAAATAGGCCTTTTTGGCGCCATCACCTCCAAGCCGAAGGATGCGGCAGCCGAGGAGCTTGCGCCCGAGCTTCGCGACAAAGGGCTAGTCTATTCCAGCCCCATCGTAGGTCTGCGCCAACACTTTGGGCTGGACATCTGCATGCGCCCTTGTCGTTCTTACAAAGGGAACCCCCTCAACTTTATCCGGAGGGGCACCAACGGCATTGAGGAGCCCATGGTAGACAGCGTTATCTTCCGCCAAAATACCGAAGGCCTCTACGGAGGTGTGGAGTGGTCCAACCCTGACGAGAAGGTCTATGCATCGCTGATGACCCACCCGCGCTTTGTGAAAAACTTTGGCACGACCCCCAAGGAGGAGATCTCCGTCTCCACACGCATCTTCACCAAGAAGGCCACAGAGCGCATTCTACGCGCCGCTTTTGCCCATGCAAAGGAGTTTGGCTATAAGTCAGTCACCGTCTGCGAAAAGCCCAATGTCATCCGCGAAACCTCGGGAATGATGTATAAAATGGCCCAGCAGATTCAAAAAAATGATTACCCCCACATTGAACTGTGGAACACCAACATCGATGCCCAGATGATGTGGCTGACAAAGAACCCTGAGAACTATGGCGTTATTGTGGCAGGCAACATGTTTGGCGACATTGTATCCGATGGCTTTGCCGGCCTTATCGGAGGCTTGGGATTCGCCTGTTCTGCCCAGTTTAATCCGGAGACCGGCATCGGCGTCTTTGAGCCTACCCATGGCTCCGCACCCAAGTATGCCGACTACCCCGTATCCATCGTCAACCCCATCGCCATGATTGAGTCGGCCTGTATGATGCTCGACTTCATTGAAGAGAAAGCCATCGCAGCAAAGATTCGGAAAGCCATTGCCGCAGTGATTGAAGAGGGAAAAACACGTACCTACGACATGATGAAAATGTCCGGACGTGCCGATGTGGTGGAGAGAGGTGCTGCCAGTACGACGATGATGGCCGATGCTATTATTGCCAAACTCTAATGTAGCGTCTGTATAGAAAGTCCGACTTCTTTGTGATGCTTATCTGAAAAAGGATTATTTACCTCAATAAACGCCCCTTTCTCAGCCTTCACAAGCCTCGAATTCGGACTTTCTATACAGCCCCTGCTCGAAACGCTGACTTCATAAACAAAAGAGACATAAGTAAATAGAACCTTTGTTTGTGTGATATTTGAGTTGGGACAAAACATTTAGGATTATTCTTTGTTCTATGTTGATAGCATCTTTATTGGATGATATCTTCCAATGAAGAGTAGATAGCACAAAAAAAGATCATTATATTTAATTTTTTACTCCATGAAAAAAACAGCAATTTTTTACGGATCCACATCCGGTACAGCGGAAGACATTGCAAAAAAGATTGGTACCACCTTGGGTGCTGACACGTTTGATGTAGCAGACAGCCCTCTGGACGAAGTGGCCAACTACGAAAATCTCATTATTGGGAGTTCGACCACCGGCATAGGTGACTTGCAAGAGGACTGGGAAGACTTCGTCACCGATTTTGAAGAGGCGGACCTAAACGGAAAAACCATCGCTATCTTTGGCGTAGGAAACGGAGTCTCTTTCTCTGACAGCTTCGTGGGCTGTATGGAAAAACTTTACGATGCCGTAAAAGATAAAGGGTGTAAGATCGTAGGCTTTACCGATACAGAAGGGTACGAATACGACGACTCTCCCTCCATCGTTGATGGAAAATTTGTAGGCCTTCCCATTGATGAGGATAATCAGGATGAGCTGACCGACGAGCGCATTGAAAAGTGGGTAGAGATCCTCAAACCCCACTTGTAGTCACGCCCCATAAGAAAAAGGATAAACCCGCATTATTTTTTAATGCGGGTTTATTGTTTGTTCCTGCTATCTTTGCAAAAATTTACGCCATGAGGCCTAACAGATATCACCCCCTGAAGAAATATTTCACAGCTGTCCCCGCCAACTATGACCGGATCAACCGGCTTATGACATGGCGATTGGACCAGCGATACAGGAAGCGTATGGCAAAGCTTATCGTCTCTTCAGAAGCATGCTCCTTTCTGGACGTGGGTGCCGGAACCGGGGACTTAACCCTTCAAATTGCCTCGCATGACCCCACAAACCGCATTGCTCTTACAGCCTTGGACTTCAGTGATACCATGTTAGCCGAAATGGCCCGAAAGACGGCCTCTTTGAACCACAGCCCCATCCGGCGTGTTTTGGGTGATGCCTCCCAAATGCCCTTTGAAGAGGCTCAGTTTGATGCGGCAGGCACTGCCTTTGCCTTTCGAAACATGACTTTTGAAAATGAGAAATCAGAAAAGATCTTACAGGAGTACTATCGTGTCATTAAACCGGGAGGGAAACTTTATATTCTGGAGACTTCCCGACCCTCTTTAGCGCCCATCAGGTGGCTTTTTCACCTCTACCTCTATTTTGCTGCGGGCCTCTTAGGGGGCATCCTTTCGGGCAATCACGAAGCGTATCGCTATCTTGCTCGCTCGGCAACCCACTTCTATAGTCGAAAGACCATTCGTAACATGATACAAAAGGCCGGTTTTGTGGAAGTAAAACAACGACCGGTTCTTATGGGAATGCTCGCCATCACCATCGCTTCCAAATAACCGCATATACAAAAACCCCTAAAAGTAGGGCGCTATACCCCCCTATCCCCCCACTCTCCTTCAGGTTCATTAGCATCCGAAAATTTATGAAAAACGCCCCTGTTTTAAGCAGAGCCTCCAGGACTTTTACCTCTTAGCCTTTGATTTTTTTAGCATTTCACCTTCGGAAATCATCCTATTTTATCATAGGCAGACAAAAAAGAGCGGAGATGAAAAAACCCCGGCTATTCACCGGGGTTCGCACACAAAAAATCAGGTTCTTTGTCGATAGGCTCCGCTAACTAAAACTATAGGTATTCACAGGGTCTCGGAAACCCTGTAGGCACAGAAACCTTGTATGCTTCCGTATGAAAAAAAGAAAAAGGCCTATCTGAACCTATAATAATGTAACTCCGAAATTAACATTTTATTTTCTCTCCTCAAAAAAATCACGAAGAAAAATAAAAGAGCACCTCAACAAACCAGCACCCAAAAATCCCCCAGAAGAGATCATAGGGGGAGTCATCATCCTAAAAAAAGAAGTTATTTCATTAGAGACTCTCTATAAAGTCCGGCTTCTTCGTTATGCTTCTCTTCCCAATGGTCATTTACCTCAGTAAACTCCCATTTCTCAGCCTTCGCAAGCCTCGAATTCGAACGTTCTATACAGCCTCTTCTCTCAAAAACGCTAACTTTATAGACGAAGGCTAATTGTGGTTTCTTTGCTGCAAATAGAGATAACGCTTAATCTTCTGCGTGGCGGTCTTCTCAAAGGGCAACTCTTGGTATATCACCATACTCAGTTTGGCAAACTTACTCACGCGTTGGTTCACAAATTCATGAAGTTCCACCAACAAATCATCCACTGTCTCCTGAAATTCATGTTGTGATTTCTCCACAAACTCCTGGTAGTATTGTTTTACCTTTTCGACATTGAGGTGAACCATTGCCACCAACTTCCCATTTTGCTCTACCACGAGAGATTCTGCCACAAAGGCATTACTATTAATCACCGATTCGATCTCTTCCGGGTAGATATTTTCGCCACTGGCCCCAATAATCACATTCTTTATGCGTCCCTTCATGAACAGCACCCCTTTCCGGTCGAACAGGCCAATATCACCGGTACGGAACCATCCCTTCTCATCCAACACCTCGGCGGTCATCTCCGGCTCTTTATAATACCCTCTCATCACATTGGGGCCACGCACGACGATCTCCCCCTCTCCGGTATCGGGATTTACATCTCTCAATTTCAACTCCACACCCTCTGCCGGCTTTCCAATGGAATAGAGGCGTCTGTTAACCGGAGCAAATCCGGCTACCAATGGAGCAGTCTCTGTCAGGCCATAACCAATGGCATAGGGGAAATTAGCCTCATAGAGGAACTTCTCCACCTGTGGATCCAACTTGGCACCACCAACCCCGAAGAACTTCAGCTCACCGCCAAAGGTTTTTTTGAGTTTTCGCCCTGCCAGGCGATGCATCAACTTTCGAAAGGCTGGCACACCACGGTATAAGGCGGCTATCCCTTTACGCTTAGTAAAGGCGGGGAGAACGGAGTTTTTGAAAATCTTCTCCATAATCAGCGGCACCGTGAGCATGGCCGTGGGGCGTACTTTTTTAAGTGCAGGTAGAAGGACACTGGCCGTTGCCGGTTTGCCCGGATAATAGACTGCGGCACCTCCATGCAAGGGAAGAATCAACCCCAGGGTGTTCTCATACGCATGGGAGAGAGGCAATACCGAAAGCATCCTGTCGGAAGAGTCCAAACGGTGCATATTCGCCGACATAATGGCATCCGAAACTAAATTCTTATGGGTTAACATAACCCCTTTGGAACGGCCGGTGGTTCCGGAGGTATAGATCAATGAAGCAAGGTCATCGGGCTGCACATCCGTAAGATCCACACCGGGACGGGCAGAAACAAAATGCCCCTCTTCCAGCGCATCCATCTCTTCCAAGCTGAAAACTGACAAATTCCGCTCTGGATCCTTATTCTCTCCAAAAACCTTATATTTCAAAGCTTTGGAAATGAAGAGCGCTTTGGCTTCCGAGTGCTCCAGAATGGTACGCACTTCCGAGGGATTAAAATCGGGCAACAGCGGCACGGCTACGGCTCCCATACCGACGATGGCAAGGAAAGCCATCCCCCAATAGGGCGTATTTGCCGAGAGAATAGCGACCCTGTCTCCTTTATCTATTCCTCTCATTCGGAGGATCTTCTGAATCCTATCCACCTCCTCTCCCAGCTTTTTGTAGGAGTACGATTGCCCATCCACGAAGGCCAAAGCCGGAAGATCTGCAAAATTCTTAAAGGAGGGATAGAGGTAATTTACAAGCGTTAAGGGTGTATTTTGTTCCACTAATTATCGTTTTAGAATGGGGAGCAAAGGTACAATTTTATCGCTTACAAATCAAAATATGGCTATTTTTCGCTTTTGGCATCCTCTTTACAGCCTTTTTGGCTACCTTAGCTCGTCGAAAAAAAACACACAAAAACGACGAGAAAGTGTCATGCCGGATCGTCCGAAAAGATCGAATAATATGGGTACGGATAGAAGAACTTTTTTACGTCTTTCAGCCATTGGAGCGGGTGCACTCTTCCTCCCCCGCGGCCTCTATGCGGGAAGAGAAGACCGACTTGTAACCTCCAGGCTAAGGATGAAAAAACAATACGAAGACACCTCCCCTATCTTCAACATGAGTGGATACCGAGCCCCCAGGATTCCGGTAGTACGCATGGGTTTCCTGGGTCTTGGCGACCGGGGAGGCAGTGCGGTAATACGTTACACCTACCTGGAAGGTGTTGAGATAAAAGCCCTCAACGATAAGCGAGAAGCTGCGGTCAGGGGATCCCAGAAGGCCTTACAGGAGGCCGGACTGCCCCAAGCCGAGGCCTATTACGGCTCGGAAGATGCCTGGAAAGCCGTTTGTGAACGTGATGACATCGACCTGATCTACATCTGCACCAACTGGGCAAACCATACGCCCATGGCATGCTATGCCATGGAACAGGGCAAACACGTGGCCGTAGAAGTTCCGGCCGCCGTCACCCTGGAGGAGGCCTGGCAACTGGTGGAGACCTCAGAACGCACCAAAAAACATTGCATGATGTTGGAAAACTGTTGCTACGATTTCTTTGAACTCCTCACCCTCAACATGGCGCGCCAAGGCTATTTTGGGGACCTTGTTCATGCAGAGGGCGCCTACCTGCACAACCTGTTGGACTTAAACTTCAACAAGCCAAAGGATGAGGAGCAGTATGACGCTGGCTACACCGATATGTGGCGACTCAAGCAGAACAGACGCAACGGGAACCTCTACCCCACCCACGGTCTGGGCCCCGTGTGCCAGATCATGAATATCAACCGGGGGGACAAGATGGAGTATCTCACCTCCATGTCAAGTGCCGACTTTGGGATGGCCCAAAGAGCGGAAGAGTTAGCCCAGAAGGATCCCTTCTATGCCCCCTTTGCGGAAGGAAGCTACCGCGGCAACATGAATACCACCCTTATCCGCACCTACCAAGGACGCACCCTTATGATTCAACACGACGTTACCTCTCTTCGTCCCTACTCAAGAATCCATCAAGTTACCGGGCAGAATGCCATGGCCCGCAAATGGCCCTCCCCTGCCAAAATTTCCAATGGCCATCGTTGGGTAGACAAGAAAGGGATGAAAAAACTTAAACGCAAATACACTTTCGAGATGGTGAAAAAGATCGGAAAGATGGCCAAAAAAGTGGGAGGCCACGGCGGAATGGACTTTCTGATGGACTGGAGGCTAATCGACTGCCTGCGCAACGGCCTACCACTGGATCAAGATGTATACGATGCCGCCCTATGGAGTGCCATCGCCCCCTTGAGCGAATGGTCGGTAGCCAACAGAAGCAACTCTGTGGATGTTCCCGATTTTACCCGTGGCAACTGGAAAACCAACGCACCGGTAAACCTGGATATGAAGGGAGGAGGCACCACCGGAGTTCGTGATGTGAGCAAAGCTGACCGCAAAAAACAGATGAAGGTCCACTAGCGAGTGTATCTGTCCAATAACATCAGGGCGTATTCCGAATCGGAAGCTTACAACGATTAAAAAAACGGGAGTTCACGGAGAGAGAGATGAGCCTTTTGCTTATAAGGAATTACCCCTCACCCAAAAGGTAAGCAAACTTACCTTTGCTTTCAGTTTGCCCTATTTTTTAAGGCAAATAGAACGAAAAAGTCAGGTTTTGTAAACAAACGCTAGCAAAACAAAAAAAAGAGAGGTGCCCCCGGGCGGCGGCACCCTCTCTTGTCCAACAAAACACTAAACCATATTGAGGTTAGAGTTAAACGAGTCCACAAATTGGGGATGTTGCTGCTACTAACCATAAAACAGACAACTTGTGGACTAATAAGACACTTTGAGTTATCAAGACGTTGCCTACTCCACAAAAAAAATAAACACACCACACAATTCAACCGCTTACCACTTACGAACTGTTCGAAAAATTATTCCCGCCAGTAAGAGCCTCTCCCCCTCCGGAAAAATAAAGGAACACTCTTTGTAGCTGTTAAAATTAACGTTGTATTTTATAACTACCGGAGGGGTGCAACGTTGTGTTAAAACGCAAGAAAAACATATCTTTGTCACGCAATAAGATGCAGAAGGAGGAGGTCATGAAAGAACGAACGATACAGTTTGATAAATACCACGGAGCGGGGAATGATTTTATCCTCATCAACAGCCAGGCGTTGCGTTTCTCCCTCTCTGAGGAAGAGATTGCCCTGCTGTGCCACCGGCGCTTTGGCATTGGTGCGGATGGCCTTATCATGGTAAGCAAAAGCAATCGTGCAGATTTCGAGATGCGCTACTACAATGCCGACGGAAGAATCTCCTCCATGTGCGGCAATGGAGGAAGGTGTGTCGCAGCCTTTGCCTTCGAAAAAGGGCTTGCCGGAAAAGAGCAGCTTTTTGAGGGGCCCGATGGCCTCCACCGGGCAAAGATCACCCAACAGCAAGGAACGCAAAATCACTATCATGTGATGCTCCACCTCCGCAACATCAACACCATTCATCAGGGGCACGGCTACGCTACCCTTAACACCGGCTCTCCACACTACGTCACCTTCACCCACAACTTAGAGAGTATGGATGTGAAGAGCCAGGGGCGGAAAATTCGCCTCTCTTCGCAATTTGCCCCCCAAGGCATCAATGTAAACTTCGTGGAGGAGAAGAGTGGCAAGCTCTTTGTCAGGACTTATGAACGCGGAGTGGAAAACGAAACCCTTGCCTGTGGCACGGGAGTCACCGCTGCGGCCATTGCCTGGGCCGAACAGAGGGGAGTCACTGAAGGCAATATCCCCATCTTAACCAAAGGAGGAAATATGCAGGTAAGTTTCCGAAAAGAGGATTCCTCCTATACTGACATCATACTCTCCGGGCCGGCAGAAAAGGTCTTCGAGGGAGTTATCACACTTAAAAACCCAAAAATATGATAGGAAAAAAGACCCTGTTAAGAGCCGTAGAACCCATTGATATGGAAATACTTTACCGATGGGAAAACGACATGCAAATGTGGCATCTCAGTAATACCAAGACCCCGTTTAGCAAGCACCTTATGGAGCAGTATGTGATGAATGCCCAACAGGATATCTATACGGCCAAACAACTTCGGTTGATGATAGACACCAACGACGAGAACCCACGAACCATTGGCTGTGTAGACCTCTTCGATTTTGACCCCACCAACCGACGTGCAGGCATTGGCATCCTGATTGACAAAGAGGAACGAGGCAAAGGCTTTGGGAAAGAGGCGCTGGAGATCCTTATCGATTATGCCTTTAACACCCTCAACCTCCATCAGCTCTATTGCTCAATCCTGGAAAGTAACAAACAGAGTATTACTATGTTCCAAAACTTGGGTTTTCAAGAGAGTGGTCAAAAGAGAGACTGGACGCTGGTGGACGGAATCTGGCAAAACGAACACTTCCTACAACTTATGAAACGGGAAAAACTCACGTAAGCTTATGCTTAAAAGAGGTCATATCATCGTCCTTGTGGTATTTTTAGGGGGGGTGATAGGTTCGGTGCTTTACGTGGCCTATCAAACAACCTTCGGATCTTCGGTGAACCGTTCCAAGGAGGAGAACCTGGAGATTTTCATCCACCCTGAAGATACCTACGAAGAGCTGCTCGCCTTCCTTCAGGATAAAATCCGCAACCCGGAGCTCTTCAACCGGTTAGCAAAACACAAAGAGCTGCATAGGAAAATGAAAGCGGGCCACTACACCATCCCCCGTGGCACGAGCAACAACGAACTTATTAACCGCTTGTTAAGCGGAAATCAACAGCCGGTAAAGGTGAACTTCAACAGCCTGCGCACCCTCTCCTATCTGAGTAAAACGCTGTCAATGCAGTTGGAGCCAGACTCCATTGAGTTTATCACCTTCTTCCAGGATAGCACCGCATTACAGCGTATCGGCATCCACATCGACTCACTCTACCGTTATCTTCTTCCCGACACCTATGAATTTTACTGGACTGCCACCCCGGAAGATTTTATGGTACGCATGAAGAAGGAGTCGGAGCAATACTGGCTCTCCAAGAAGAACCAGGCTGCCCAAAAGAATCTCACCCCTTGGGAGGTGGTCACCCTTGCAGCCATTGTGGAGAGAGAAACCCTGAAAGATGACGAAAAACCCACCATTGCGGGGGTCTACCTAAACCGATTGAAGAAGAACATGAAGTTACAAGCTGACCCCACGGTAGTCTATGCGGTAGGAGATTTCTCCCTTCGTCGGATTTTAAAAGTACACACCCGCACCGACCACCCCTATAACACCTACAAGCATAAAGGATTGCCCCCCGGGCCCATCTGCGTCCCCTCCAAGACCTCCATCGAAGCTGTACTCAGAGCCAAGGATCACCCCTATCTCTATTTCTGTGCCAAGGAGGATATGAGTGGCTACCATAACTTTGCCAAGACCTACCGTCAACACAAAAAGAATGCACGTAAGTTCCAACGGGAGCTCAACAAAAAAGGAATAAAATAGCTATGAAAGCCTTTAAAGCCTACGATATTCGAGGGGTTTGGAATCAGGACTTCCACCCCGAAGATGTCTACCGAATCGGATTTTACCTTCCCCGGTTGCTCAATACCAGGACCATTCTTGTGGGACGGGATGTCCGCACCAGTTCTCCAGAGATCTTTGAAGCGCTAACTCAAGGTATCACCGAGGCAGGAGCCGACGTGGACGATATCGGCCTGGCCACAACCCCTCTGGTCTATTGGGCTACAGCCAAATATGGGTACCGTGCCTCTGTACAGATCACGGCATCCCACAATGCAGCGCCCTACAATGGCCTGAAGATCTCACGAGAGGATGCCCAACCCGTGGGATACGACAGCGGGCTCAGGCAGTTGCAGGAGATGATCCAACAAAAACCGGTACCAGTATCCCCAAAGGGCTGCGTCAGGGAGCGTCCTCTCTACGCCCCCTACATGGACTTTCTGGCGACCTACCAAACCGACCTCTCCAACCTGAAGATCAGCATGGATCTTTCCAATGGGATGGCCGCACTTTTCGCCCGCAAACTGTTCGGAGATCAGGTTCAATACCTGTTTGAAACGCTGGATGGGAGCTTTCCCAACCATGCCCCCAACCCATTGAATCCGGAAAACATCCTCCCTTTGCAGGCGCATGTTAAAGCCCATCACAGCGACATCGGGGTCATCTTTGACGGAGATGCCGACAGGGTCATGTTTGTGGATGAGCAGGGAGCCTTTATCTCACCGGATCTGATGATTGCGGTGCTGGGCCACCATTTCCTAAAGGGGAATACCAAGGCCAAGGTCTTGCAAGATATCCGCACCTCAAAGGCGGTGGGGGAATATTTGGTTCCCAAGGGAGCAGAGATGACGATGTGGCGTGTGGGAAGAGCCTATGCAGCGCTTAAACTCCGAGAGATCGACGGACTTTTTGGCGGCGAATTGGCCGGCCATTACTACTTTAAAGACTTCTACTACAGTGATTCCGGACTTATGGCAGCGCTCCTACTGTTGGGCATCTTCGCGGAAGAGAAGCGACAAGGGACCACCGTATCACAGCTTATCAAGCGCATCAGCCACTATCACAACAGTGGGGAGATCAACTTCAAGATAGCACAGAAACAGGAGGCCATGGAGGCTGTGGTAGCACACTTCCGCACTCAGACACCCCCCTCGGCGCTGTACGATTTTGATGGATACCGCCTGGAATATCCCGGTTGGTGGCTCAATATCCGACCTAGCAACACAGAACCCTACCTCCGCTTTCTTTGCGAAGCAAAAGAGGAACATACCCTAAAAGATATCATTTCTCAAGTGAGGGCGATTATCGAAAAGATGGGAGGGGCTTCATAAAAGATGGATGGCACCGTACGGTTTTAAAGGACTCACGTTATAGAGAGCCTTACATTTTAACTGTTTTCCGTTTCCGCGAAGCTCCCTTGGGGCGATTGTTTCCCTTTTTATAGTAACGCATTGCTTCGGGAAGATGCGATTTTATGGCTTCTATCCTTTTGCGGTCAGAGGGATGGGAAGAGAGCAGTTCCGGCACATTTGTCCCCGAACCGGCAGCGGCCATACGCTCCCAGAAGGAGACTGCCAGCGAGGGATCATAACCGGCCTTAGCCATCAGAATCATACCTATTTTATCCGCCTCATACTCATGCTTCCGCGAATAGGCCAACGACCCTAACGTAGAGCCAATACCATAGGAGGTCAAAAAGATCTGCTGGGTCATCTCCGGCTTCTCCTGAAGAGCCATAGACAAAGACATCCCCCCCAATTGCAGCGCCAATTGCTGACTCATCCGTTCATTCCCATGACGAGCCAGAGCGTGGGCTATCTCATGCCCCATCACCACGGCGATACCGCCATCATCCTTACATATGGGCATAATTCCCGTGTAAAAGACCACCTTTCCCCCGGGCATACACCAGGCATTCACCAATTTATCCTCCACCAGATTAAACTCCCATTGGAAGTCATCAATACGGTCTGCCATCTTATTCTCACGCAAGAAATCATCAACGGCCTGAGCAATATTCCCGCCCACACGTCGAATTTGCTGAACGCCCTTGTCGTTGGAAGGCTTTGCCGGGTTCTGTTTTAAGAAATCTCCGTAAGAGGCCAGGCTCATCTCCATCATCATCGATTTTGGAAGAAGGTTCACCTGTTTTCGATTGGTAAAGGGAACCGTTTTACAAGAGACAAACGATACCACGAACAGAGATATCATGAAAAAATGAACGAGTGCTTTCATAGAGAAGGTTTTTATTTCAACAACTAGTGCCAACAGCTCTATCGAAGAACGATAAAAATACTGTATCAAGACTCAAAGATAAAATTTTTTCTCAACCCCAACGTTATTACCCTAGCTTTTACCATCACCATTGCCATTAACGCCGTGAACTATATCCACTCCATAGCAGCAAATATGCAGCAGCCTCTCCCCGGAGAGAGGGCTCATGAGGAGATGGCTCCCGACTTTCGAGAGAGGATGCTGAAAGAGGGGCTGCACACCGCCCCTCCTATTCCATCAGCGGTGCTAATCCTACTGTACAAGAAAGAGGGGGAGTGGCATATTCCCTTTATCCGACGCGTAGTTGACAACCGGGCACATAGCGGACAGGTCTCTCTTCCGGGAGGACGGAAAGAGCAACGAGACTACGACCTAAAGGCCACCGCAATGCGGGAGACCCGGGAGGAGATTGGCATCCCCCACGAGAAGATCAAAGTGATGGGAACGCTCACCCCTCTCTACATCCCCATCAGCAACTTTCTTGTAACCCCCTATGTGGGCTTCCACACCGGAGAGAACCTCTCTTTTATCCCCTCTCCCAAGGAGGTCTCCTACATCATTGAAGCCCCGGTAACGATGCTTATGGATACCACGAACAAAATCACCTATCCCGTTGAGAAAGAAACTATTGCGCCTGCTTTTCGCATCCATAACGAAGTTATATGGGGAGCCACTTCGATGATTATCAATGAATTAATCCATCTCACCCGACACAAAACAGTATGACACCCGTAAGAAATAATCCCATTCCGTAACCTTAACAGCCTTAGATTTCCTAATTTTGCCGCCATCATGAGTCATTACATCAAAAACCTTATTCAGGAGGGCGAGCACCAGCAGTTGGATTTCAAGTACGAGATCTCCGACTCGCAGAAGATTGCCCGAAGCCTTGTGGCCTTTGCCAACACGGATGGAGGAAGACTTTTGGTGGGGGTGAAAGACAATGGAATGATCTCCGGGGTTAAAAGTTCAGAAGAGTACTATATGGTGGAGACGGCGGCTACGCTCTACACCAAACCGGAAGTCCCCTTTACCACCCGAAAATGGACCGTAGAGGGAAAGACCGTCGTGGAGGTCATTGTACATCCCCGCCATGGAAAACCCCACAAGGCTCCCGATAAAGAGGGTAAATTTAAGGTCTTCGTTCGGGTAAAAGACCAGAACCTCTTAGCCAATGCCGTTTTACTGAAGTATTGGCAACGCAAAAGTCAGGAGAGGCCCGAAGGGGTTTTTATCCACTATACGGAGAAGGAGAATCTACTCCTGAAGTACCTTGAAGAGAACGGCTCCATCACCTTAAGCAAGCTCATCAAGCTCACGGGGCTCAACAAGCGCAAAGCGGAAGCCCTACTGGTAGACTTTATGCTCTTGAACATCATTGAGATGACCCTCACAGAGCGCTCCACCTTTTACACCATAAAGGATATGTAGGGGCTGCCGGAGAGGCTTGGAAAATGAACCCTTGCAACGTTGTATTTCGCAATAACTAGTGCCTGTCCATAAAGTCAGCGTTTTGAGCAGCGGCTGTATAGAAAGTTCGAATTCGAGGCTTGCAAAGGCTGAAATAGAAAATCTACTTGTCAATAACGTATTTTAACGTGAACATCTGTTGATGATTAAGCTGCTCCCAATTAATAACATGAAGCGAATACGTAAAGCTTGCTTTTACCTTTTTATAGCTAATAAGGTGCCAAATAATATCGGTTCTTGAGTAATCTTTATTTTTGTAAAGAGGGTCGCCCAGCATAAGAGCATGTTCTCCCCCTTTATGTAAGATACTTTTCAAAGCATAATGCTTGTATTTTCCATAAATCTCGGTAAATAAACTTGTTTTAAAATGGAATCTATCGGTTATTCCGCGATCTTTATGACTGGATGATAAGAGTCCTGTTTTAAAGTATCCGTAAAAATCATTATTACGGGAGGTTTCAACGCCTAATAACAAACTAACGCCAATATAGTCGTTGATGTAGTCGTTAGGGATTCTGATTTTAGGTCTCATGCTGTGTACTATCATAAAGGTATTTTCGACAAATAGGTGATTATAACCCCATTTACCGTTGGTAGCAAGCATAAATTCTTCTCTTTGAACATTTGTTTGTCGTGTTAGCCAATCAATAAAAATATTCTGAAAACCCCAATCACCTTTCTTTTCAAGCATTATACCCTCTATATTGGGCTGATAGTACAACACTAAACGTTGAAGCATTGCAAGAGGAAGGTTTGTGTGTTTTCGACGAGGAAAAGAGCCAAACAAAAAAGAGGTATTGTGATTTTTATATTCGTAGTAAAGCGTTAGTTGTGGTTTTAACGCGTCAAAATTGTTACCAAACTCTATCAAATGGCTCATTCCAACTCGCATTCGGTGATTTTCTTTTTTTAACCCTACTTCAAAAGCTCCTCGTGCACCAAAAATTGTTTGTGGTTGAGCAAACAGAGGATCAAACTCTCGGTTGTCACCAATTCCATCAAAATCAAACTGATATTCGATTTTTTGCGCTTGTGAAAAGAACGAGAAGAAGATGAATAAGATGAATAATAATCGGGGCATTATTACAACATTTTTGAATATTTAAAAAGCAGCAATGCAGATTGTGGATCCTCCTACGGCGGGGCCCCTCTCCTCTCAGGGCTACTGGGAAATGTAGTGCCGGTTTATTGTTTGTTGCTGCAGAAGGTCAGCCACTGCAAGGCTCACCATGGCTTCAACCACGGGAACCACACGGGGTGCCACACACACATCATGCCGCCCCTTGATGGCAAGATCTACGGCTTTACCATCGTGGTCCACCGTATGTTGTGGTTTCTTGATAGAGGATACCGGTTTAACGGCTGCCCTCAACACGATATCCTCCCCTGTGGCGATACCCCCGGCCACCCCTCCGGCGTTATTGGTTACCGGAGAAATCTTACCCCGGTCATACTGAAACGGGTCGTTATGTTCACTCCCCCTCATCGCAGCGGCGGCAAAGCCTCTCCCCATCTCCACACCTTTGATGGCAGGAATACTCATCACCGCTTGGGCGATCACCCCATCCAGTTTGGCAAAAACCGGCTCTCCCACCCCCACGGGACAATGCTTCACCACACAGGTGACGACGCCCCCCACCGAGTCACCCTCACGGGCAACCTGATCCAACAGGGCCTCCATAGCCTGAGAGGTAGCACTATCGGGACAGCGGACTGCCGAGGCTTCTATCTCCCTCAGGGGGTAATCATAACGCTCACCCGGCATAACAATTCCACCGATGTTATGCACAAAAGCATACACCACCACACCATGGCGTTGCAAGAGCATTTTGGCCAAGGCACCCGCAGCTACACGAGCCACCGTCTCTCTGGCCGAGGCCCGTCCACCCCCTCGGGCATCCCGAAATCCATACTTCTTATCCCAGGTATAATCGGCATGGCCAGGCCGATAGACACGCGAAAAAGAGAGGTAATCGGAGGAGCGCTGATACTGATTCCTTATGAGGAAGGCGATGGGTGTTCCCAAGGTAATACCATCCAGTACGCCGCTCAAGATTTCCACCTCATCAGCCTCTTTACGAGCCGTCTCGAAGGATTGACCGCGGGGTCTTCTTCGCTGCATCTCTCTCCGCAAGAGCGCATAATCCACAGGAATCCCCGCGGGAAAACCGTCAAGCACACCGCCCATGGCCACCCCATGCGACTCCCCAAACGTCATTAATCGAAGTTGTGAACCCAATAAAGAACCTCCCATAACCATTGTATTTAGTCTCTGCAAGAAAACACCACTTCGAAAGTTGATCATTTTCTTGCCCTCGCTATTGAGCCCCGAAGATACACAATTTGTAGGATCGTGCGGAAAAACGATCCTCATTGATCGCCTATTTCAACCGTTTATACGGATATCGGTACAATGAAGCCATGAATTAGGAGAGAGAAGATAAAAATAAGACATCCCCCAATTCCACACATTTTTGTAACTTCGCCCAAAAATCGTCCAATTATGATACCTGATCTTAATACCCTATTCTCAGACCATGCCATGCGCATGAAACGGTCAGCCATTCGTGAATGCTTAAAGCTCACCCAGCAACCGGACATCATCTCTTTTGCCGGAGGATTGCCGTCCAAAAGCTCTTTTCCCTACGACGACATTGCAAGGTTATCGGCAGAAGTCATTAAAGAGGAGGGAGCCGCAGCGCTTCAGTACTCCACCACAGAAGGCGATATGGAACTTCGTAAACAGTTGTTAAAACGCTACCAGGCAGAGGGGTTGGATCACATCACCACGGATAATATCGTAATCACAACGGCCTCCCAGCAGAGCCTCGACCTGCTGGGAAAGATCCTTATTAACCCGGGAGACAAGATCATCTGTGGTTTGCCTAGCTACCTGGGAGGGCTCAGTGCCTTCTCCGTATATGGACCGGAGCTTGTGGGCATTGAACTGGATCAGTACGGTATGCGATCCGATCAACTCGAACACACACTGGAAGCCATGCGAGAAGCCGGCGAGAGACCCAAGTTCATCTACGTCATTCCCGACTTCCAAAACCCCGCCGGCATCACCATGCCGGAATTCCGAAGAAAAGAGATTATCGCTCTGGCACACAAATATAATGTCTTGATCATAGAAGACAGCCCCTATCGGGAGATACGCTTCGAGGGCACCCCACCAAAGATGATGCACGCCCTGGATCAATCAGGCCATGTCATTACCTTGGGGACCTTCTCAAAGATCTTCTGCCCAGGATTCAGAATTGGTTGGATCATCGCCCACCGAGAAATTCTGGACAAATTTGTGCAAGCCAAACAAACCGCAGACCTCTGCACCTCCTCCTTCTTACAAAAAATCGCCGCAAGATACCTCGAACAGGGGCTCTTCGAAAAGAACCTGGTCCGCATTATTGCCGAGTATAAGGCTAAAAAAGAGAACATGATTCGCAACCTTGAGACCTACATGCCCGAGGGGGTCACCTGGACCAATCCAGAGGGAGGGCTTTTCCTCTTTGTCTACCTGCCCAAAACACTGAATGCAGAAGAACTTTTCCCCAAGGCCATTGAAAAGAAAGTAGCCTTTATCAAGGGGGATGTCTTCCACTGCAATGGTTCAGGAACCAATACCATACGTATTAACTTCTCTTTTGTGGATGAAGCAACCAATACGGAAGGGGTTAAACGAATGGGCGAAGTTATTAAGGAGGCATTATCCCATCCATAAAGAAGGTTAACCATGTTTATTGCTGTTTTTTAAACACTTAACACCGGCTCTTGTCAGCCCAAACCAAACAAAGAAAAACGGATAACATGCCCATGACGGTAAAAAAAGATACAACGGCATGATTATGGCGTTGGAAGACGGAAGTTGGAAGTTGAGCGACATTTTTTTTACGAACGTTGTAGTGAAACCAAGCCAGAGGCTAACAACCAAAAGCCAAGGGCTACAAAACAGAAACAGATGAAATTAAAGAACATCCTATACACCCTCCTCTTTGTGGGGCTTTTTAGCTCCAATGCGTTGGCTCAAAAGGGGGGGTACTCTATTCATATTTCCATTGATGGCATCAGCGACACCCTCGCCTATCTGGCCTTCTACATGGGCGATAAAATTTACGTGAAGGATACGGCAATCGTAGAAAAAGGAGCTCTAACCTTCGAAAACGACTCAGACACGCTAAAAGGCGGGGTCTACATCTTAGCAGGACAGGCAAGCAATAAATATTTTGACTTTCTGATCAATGAGAACACCCACTTCTCCTTAAAGACCTCCATAGACAATCTAGTGGAGGAGATGGAGGTTGAGAACTCCCCGGAGAACGCACTCTTCTACTCGTACATCGCGCGTCTTAATAAAGCACAAGAGGAGCGAATCACCTTCGACAAGCTACTGGAGAGGGAGAATACCCCCAAGGATTCCATTGCCTACGCCCACAAACAACTTTCATTAATTAATGAACGGGTAGATTCCATCAGGAATACCATGATTGAAACCCATAAGGGTACCTTCTTCTCCAGCTTGATCCGTTCGACCATCCCTGCCGAGATCCCACCACTTCCTCTCCTACCGGACGGCTCTCCGGACTCATCACAACTATGGTACCTTTACAAATCCTCTTTCTGGGATCACTACGATCTCAGTGACGACAAAATTCTCAGAACTCCTGAGTTCACGAAAAAGGTGGATAACTATTTTGACAATGTGGTTTTCCAACACCCAGACTCCCTCTCCGTGGCCATTGATGCCTTTATTGCAAAAACAGAAGGAACTGAGGATCTATACAAATACCTGATATGGGACCTCACCTTTAAATACGAACGTCCTAAGATTATGGGATTGGACGAGGTTTATGTACACATGGCAAAGCGCTATTACGAAAGCGGCATTGACACCTGGAACAACCCCACCGTCGTAAAAAATATCATTGATAAAGCCCATAAGATCGAGCCCTTACTGCTAGGAAAAAAAGCCCCCAACCTTATCCTTATGGATACGCTCAACAATCTGGTTCAATTGTATCAGGTAAAGGCCCGGTACACTCTTGTTTTCTTCTGGGAACCCGATTGTGGACATTGCAAAAAGGAGGTACCCCACACGAAAAAGCTCTATACCGATTTTAAAGATAAATATGATTTTCAAATTTATGCAGTCTGTTGCGACACCTCCTTCCGTAAGATGAAGCGATACATTACGAAAAATCAATTAAACTGGATCAATGTCAACGGTTATTATAGTGCTTCAGGCGATTTCCATGACCTCTATGATGTCTATTCAACTCCGGTAATGTACCTTCTGGATGAAGAGAAGAAAATCGTCGCAAAGCATCTATTATCCGAAGATATTCAATTACTTATAGAAGATTTGGAGAAACGAAAAGAGTAACTCCTCACCAAAATACCAATACGCCATTAACCCCACACCTATGACAACTTTCACTCCCCATGATATCCAGGCCATCACCTCACACGGGCTCACCCCCCAGCAGGTAGAACAGCAGATTCAACAATTCCAACAGGGTTTTCCCCACGCATCGTTACAAGAAGCAGCGACAGTAGGAAACGGCATCATCCGACTCTCCCCAACGGAAGCCCAAGAACTTGCAGAAGCCTATCAAGAGCTTATCCAAGCCGAAGAGGTCGTTAAATTTGTCCCCGCCTCCGGGGCAGCCTCCCGAATGTTCAAACAACTCTTTGCCTTCTCCGAATCCTTTTCCGGCACACCGGAGGATTATGAAGCGTTGATGGCGGATCAAACACCAGAGTCCATGTTCTATCTCCTGGACAACCTCAAAGAGTTGAGCTTCTTCCCGGCTCTTGAGCAGGCCATGTCCAAAGACAACCTCAACATCAACGATGTGATGGCCTCCAAGGATTACAAAACTGTCGTTGACTATATCCTGGAAGAGAAAGGGCTGGGGTACGGATCGCTCCCCAAGGGATTGATCCTGTTTCACCAATATGAACACGAGGTACGCCTGGCCTTTGAGGAGCACATTGTGGAGGGCTATCACTACTGCCGGAATGGGGAGCGGATAAATCTCCACTTCACCGTATCTCCGGAGCATCTAGCCCTTTTTCAGGAACAGGCAGCACAACTCCAAACGAAATACAAAAATCAATACGGCTTTGCACCGGAGATCCATTTCTCCACCCAAAAACCCTCCACCGATACCGTAGCTGTAAACCCGGACAACACCCTATTCCGCAATGAGGCGGGAGAGCCTCTCTTTAGACCCGGCGGACACGGCGCCCTCATCGAAAACCTCAACGACCTGAAAGCGGGATTAGTCTTTATTAAAAACATTGACAACGTGGTACCCGATAGGCTCAAGGAGGACACCTACCTTTACAAAAAGGCCTGCGGCGCCATGTTGTTACAACTTCGAAATCAAGCCTTCAAATACCTTGAAGATCTTGAGAAAGAGTCTCTCTCAGCGCAGGATCTTGAAACCATTTACCGATGGAGTACCACACAACTATTTACGGAAAAGCAGCCCGATTTTCAATCGCTCTCACAGGAAGAGAAACGCATGCTCCTCAAAACAGCCTTAAATCGTCCCATAAGAATCTGCGGAATGGTTAAAAATGAAGGCGAACCCGGAGGAGGACCTTTCCTTGTGACCAATGAAGCAGGCCACACCTCCTTACAAATTGTGGAGAGTGCTCAGATAGACCTCTCCAAAGAGGATCAGCAAAAGATTGTGGCCAGCGCAACGCACTTCAACCCGGTAGACCTCATCTGTAGTTATACCGATTACAAAGGAAAGCCCTTCAACCTCAAGGAGTATGTGGATCATAACACCGGCTTTATCTCCGAAAAATCAAAGGATGGCAAACCCTTAAAAGCGCTGGAGTTGCCCGGACTCTGGAACGGAGCTATGGCTCATTGGAACACCCTCTTTGTAGAGGTTCCTATCACCACTTTTAATCCAGTGAAGACGGTCAATGACCTTTTACGGCCGCAACATCGCTAAGCTGATAGATAAGAGGGAAAAAGGGTGATTTCCCCTCTTTTTTTACAAAAACACAATTTATTTTGCCTTGCTCTTGGTTAAGACAAAATAAATGGCGTATATTTGCACTCCTTTTGGGGAAGAAGTAATAAATATCTTGAAAGAGATGAGCAAGAACGAGAATTTACAATACATTGAGAGCTTGACAGAGATCAAGAGTTATCCTGAGTTTCAAGCTGGTGACACCATCACTGTCACCTACAAGATTATTGAAGGAAGCAAAGAGCGGTTACAGAAATTTCAAGGGGTGGTACTGCAACGCCGGGGAAGTGGCAACACAGAGACCTTCACCGTACGAAAAATATCGGGAAATACGGGCGTTGAACGGATTTTCCCCATTGCAAGTCCCTTCATTCAAGAGATTAAAGTGAACAAATTCGGAAAGGTACGAAGAGCACGTATCTTCTACCTCCGAGGACTTAAAGGTAAAAAAGCGCGTATCAAAGAGCGCAGAAAATAATAGCCCTGTCTATCAAGACTTAAAAAGCCTCGATCCGTTTTTTATACTGGATTGAGGCTTTTTTCTTTCTCCCATATCCACCTCCGGATGATTTGTTTTTCTCTCTTTCCTTTTCTATATTTGCGAAAAATGAAACAATTATGAAAAACATCTATCTTTTTTGGGTTATTCTGGCCTTTCCGATTCTTGCGTTTGCACAACTCCCTGATACCTATGACCTACGCAATGTGGATGGGGCTAGTTATGTCACCTCTGTAAAGAGCCAGCAAGGAGGAACCTGCTGGACACATGGCACCATGGCCTCCATAGAGGGCAACCTCATGATCACCAACATCTGGGAAGAATCAGGAGAGACGGGAGAGCCCGCTCTTGCTGAATATCATCTCGACTGGTGGAACGGTTTTAACCAGTATAATAACGACGACCTGACCCCTCCCTCGGGCTCGGGACTCGAAGTGCACATGGGCGGAGACTACCGTGTAGCCACGGCCTACCTCTCCCGTGGGGAAGGTGCCGTGAGAGAGATCGACGGACAACAGTATGAGAATCCGCCACAACGCCATCTGGACTCTTACCACTATTTTTACCCCCGGACGGTGGAGTGGTATACCATAGGCGACAACCTTGAGAACATCAACACCATCAAGCAAAAAATCATGGACCATGGGGTCATTGCAACCTGCATGTTCTATGACAATGCTTTTATCAACTGGGATTATATCCATTATCAACCCCCTACTGACCCTTCGGATCCCAATCACTCCGTAGCCATTATAGGATGGGATGATAACTTGGTAACCCAAGCCCCGGAGCCGGGCGCATGGCTCTGTAAAAACTCCTGGGGTACCTGGTGGGGTAACAACGGATACTTCTGGATCTCTTACTACGATAAGCATGCCTGCCGAAACGTTGAGATGGGAGCCATCTCCTTCCAGGAGGTAGAACCTATGAAGTATGAAAAGGTCTTCTATCACGACTACCACGGTTGGCGCGACCAACTGGAGGAAGTCACTACTGCAGCCAACCGTTTTGAGTTGAATGAAAATTGCATCCTGGAAGCTGTTAGCTTCTTCTCAAATGCTGAAAATGTGGACTATACCGTAACCATCTTCAAACAGATGGGAGAGGATGGACCGGAAGAAGCCCTTGCAGAGATAAGTGGAAACATTGAACATATTGGGTTCCATACATTCGACTTACCGGAGTCTGTAGAGCTTATGGACATGTCGGAGTTTGTAATACAACTGGAACTCTCCGATGGCGGAATCCCTTACGACAGAACCTCTGATATCCCCGTACTTCTGGGTGCTCCCAACAGACGAACCATCGTAGAATCAACAGCAGCAGAGAATCAAAGTTTTTACCTCAACCCCGAAGATGGCTTGTGGAAAGACTTCTATAATTACGAAGATCCTTCAGGATATGAACATACTGGTAACTTCTGTATCAAGGGACTCTGCACGACCAAGGGTGTAGGAGTGAACCGCTACTCCTCAACCAAGGAGAATTTAAAGGTTTATCCAAATCCTGTGGAGTCGATACTGAACCTCACCTTCGATATGGAGAGCGCAGGCCACGCCGTTGTGATCATCACGGATATGGCAGGACGGCAAGTTGCCGACATCTCCACCTCGGTAACGCAAGGAAACAATACCCTTACCATGGCCATTGACCGTTCTACCATTAAACCGGGATTTTATACTATTCGTGTGGAGAATGAAACACATGTCATTTCTCGCAGTAGCATAATCGTTAAATAAGGAAATCCCCCAATCCACATAAAAAAGTGCAGAAGAGAAAATCTTCTGCACTTTCTTTTTACCTGAGTTTGGTCTTCAACGAGCTAGAGTCTGTCTATAAAGTCCGACCTCTTCGTTACGCTTGTCTTCCAACGGGTCATTTACCCTGGTAAACTCACCTATTTCAGCCTTTGCAGGCCTCGAATTCGAAAGTTCTACACAGTCGCTGCTCAAAACGCTGATACAAAAGGGATCGCTTTTTTATCAAATCCAGGTTCCCAGGACTACTCTTCCCGGTCGTCGGGCTCTTCCAACGGTTTCCCCATCCGATACTCCTGCTCCTTCACAAGCACCCCCTCCTCATCATAGAAAAACCATTTCCCATGTTTCAGGTTATGGATATAGGATCCATGGATCATAACCTTCCCATTGGGGTGGAAGTACATGGATTCTCCCTCAAGAAGTCCGTTGCGATACATTCCTTTCAATTTCAGACTCCCATCCGTGAAATATTGCTTCCAGGGCCCACTCTTCTTATCCTCTTCGTAGGAGGTCTCTTCATTCAACGTTCCATCATAGTAATAGACTTTCCAGACCCCCACTTTCTTCCCTTCGTCATAATACTCTTCACTAATCATTTGTCCCTCCTCGTCATAAAATCGCCAATACCCATGCCGCTTCTTACGAAGGTAAGATCCCTCCGACATAAGCATTCCCTTACGATTAAAGATTTTGGAAAGAGCCTCCCGTGAAACCTCTTCACTACCATAAATAAGTTGTGCCTTCTTCATGCCATTATCAAAATAGTAATTGAAGGTATCAACGGGCAAATCATTTAAAAAAGTACCCGTATAAACCAACCGGCCATTGGCATCATATTTTTCCCATTTCCCCTGTTTCAAGCCATTGGAATCTACCATATTGGGTGCTTTTTGAGCCTCACCCTCTAAGGCAATACACAGCAGAAGAACCAATACCAACAATGTTTTTCCTATCATGGTAACTCTATCCATCAGATTCTGTAATTTTGCATCAAAATTAATATAACGAAACACAAACAAAAATATTATAGTGAATCAAATTCCTTCAAAATATGTGCAAGAGGCCGTTAATGCGCTCTCCAGGCTCCCCGGGATTGGAAAAAAGAGTGCGCTAAGGTTGGCACTGCACCTTCTCAAGGGAGAGGAAAGAGAGGCGGAGTTCTTAGGCGAGGCGCTCATAAAATTGAGAAAAGAGACACAATACTGCAATACTTGCCACAACTTATCAGATCAGGAAGAGTGCGAGATCTGTGCCAATCCCCTACGCGATGACGCCATCCTATGTGTGGTGGAGGATGTACGGGACTTTTTAGCCATTGAAAACACCGGACAATATAAAGGGCTCTACCACATTCTGGGAGGAGTCATCTCTCCCATGGAAGGAGTCAACCCCATGGATCTAAACATTACCTCTCTCATTGAGCGCATTGAAGGGGGAGGCATCAAAGAGATTATTCTGGCGCTGCCCACCACAGTGGAAGGCGATACCACAAGCTACTACCTCTACAAGAGGTTACAAAAGATGAACGTTGAGGTAACCACTATAGCGCGCGGCGTTGCCATTGGTGATGACCTTGAATACACGGACGAAGTGACCTTAGGACGCAGTATTCGCTTTCGCGTACCCTATAAAGAGTCTTCAAAAAGCTCCAGTTGATTCGCAATGGGAACCTTCTCCGGCGGATTATCAGCATACAACTCTATATAGGGATAGATCGCACGCTTTATCACCTTTATGGGGGTTGTATGATAGGCCTGACAATAGTTTTTCAGCGACCGCATCTGCCGTGAAGAGAGCTTAAATGTAATCGACTTGAATTTTGTTCTTCTTTTTCTTCTAAAACGCATAACCATTACCTTCAGGAGTTCCAAAGGTACTATTTTTTCAAAAGAAAAGAAATCTATTGTCCAAGAAGTTCTTGCAACTTTACACGAAGTTCATTCCCACGAAGCTTAACAGCAATGATCTTTCCTTCGGGGTCGATTAATACGGTATGGGGGATGGAGCGAACAGCGTAGAGCTTTGCCGGGGCAGCGTCCCATTTCTTAAGATCACTCACCTGCTTCCACTTCAGTCCGTCTTCATCGATGGCTTGAAGCCACTTATCTTTATTGTTATCAAGGGATACCCCAAGGATATCAAATCCTTTCTCATGAAAATCTTCATACAGGGAGCGCACCTTGGGATTCTCCTTACGACAGGGGCCACACCAGGAAGCCCAAAAATCAAGGAGCAGGTATTTTCCCCGATAATCGGAGACCTTAACCTTCTCACCATCAGGGGTAGAGAGTTCAAAATCCGGAGCAGGCATCCCCGGCCTCATGGTTGATTCTGCCGTAACGGTATAGTTCAACTCCTCCACATAAACATTTTCAGGAAACTCCTCTTTCAGTTTTTGGGCAACTTTCTTAAAGAGATCCAACTCCTTTTTAATATCCAGACGATTCAGAAAGAGGAGATTGGATAGCGACCCGGGATTCTCTGTAACAAATTGACGAACGAGGCTCTTTTGAGCTTCCTCCCACTTCTCGCCAAGGGCGGCAAACTCTGCGCGACGACGATCACGCTCCTCCTCTGACGGCAAAGCCCGATAGGCTCTATTCAACGAATCTGACTTTATCTCAAAAGGACGGAGTTTATTTCCTAACGCCAAAAACTGCTCGGTAAAGAGACTCCCTTCAACCGTTACATGTTCTCTTGGGGGAAGAGCCGACACCACAACCTTCACGGACTCTCCCGGACGAAGGATAAAATAGAGAAAGGACTTATCGGGAAAATCCATTTGATAAAAACCAGCTCTCTCTGCTTCAAACGAAAAGGCAAAAGAACCATCGTCGTTCACCAAAGACTCAGCAACCACTGTTCGCTCCCGATCCAATCTTCTCACAAAGACCTTTTCATAATCCACTCCGGGTTTTAGGATTCCCTGAAAGGTAATCTCCCCCTTCTTTTTACTCCCTGAACAGGCCACCGTTGCAACGACAACCATAAAAAACAGTACGAATCTCAAACTTTTCATCATAGTAGTATGGTTTAGGGCACAAACATACAAAAAAGCGAGAAGAAGCGCCCCCCCAAAGATCAGTACAAAATAAAAGGGGAGAGCCATTGCCTGACAAGATTGAGAGTTGTACTTTTGGCCAATGGAACAATCAGCACAATCGAAAAAGAGAGGAATCAATGAAAAAAGATCCTTCTCAGTGGCATCAAAGGAGTTACTTGATCATGGCCGCGTCCCCCCGCAAGCAATCGACCTGGAGGAGGTTGTCCTCGGGTCTATGCTGCTAGAGCGTGATGCGCTTACGGAGGTGATCGATATCATCAAACCAGAAATCTTTTATAAGGAGGCGCACCAAAAAATCTGCGATGCCATCCACCGATTGTTTCGAAATTCCGAACCCGTCGATATTTTAACGGTAACCCAGGAATTGAAAAAGACCAACGACCTCGAAGAGATTGGGGGATCTTACTATATTGCACGGCTCACCAATCGCGTAGCCTCTGCAGCCAACATCGAGTACCATGCCCGTATTCTGGTACAGAAATACATCGAGAGGGAGCTGATCAACAGCTCATCGGAGATCATCAAGATGGCTTATGATGAATCCATTGACGTTTTTGACCTCTTGGACAAGGCGCAAGGAAATCTTTTTGAGCTTAGCGAAAACAATTTCCGCAGGAGTTACGTGAGCATGGATACGGTGATCATCGAAACCATCAAAGAGATTGAGAAGACCAAGAACCATCAGGATGAACTTCGGGGGGTTCCCACCGGTTTCACAGAGCTTGACGCCCTCACTGGGGGGTTTCAACGATCTGACTTACTAATTCTTGCTGCACGTCCCGGGATGGGAAAAACCGCCTTGGCGCTCACCATTGCGCGCAATATGGCCGTAGACTACAACCGTCCCGTGGCCATCTTCTCCCTGGAAATGTCAGCAGTACAGCTCACCACCCGCCTCATCTCCGGAGAGGCAAAGATCACCTCCGACAAACTCCGAAAAGGGGAGCTCTCAGATAGGGAGTGGCAACAGCTCACAGCCATGGTTGACCCCCTCGCCAATGCCCCCATCTTCATTGATGACACCCCGGCGCTCTCCATCTTTGAACTCAGGGCCAAGTGCCGGCGCTTGAAGGAGCAATACGACATCCAATTTGTGGTGATTGACTACCTCCAGTTGATGACAGCAGGAAAGGAAAAGGGCAACCGAGAGCAAGAAATCAGCACGATCTCCCGCTCCTTAAAAGCCCTCGCCAAAGAGCTAAATATTCCAGTAATGGCACTCTCGCAACTCTCCCGTGATGTGGAGAAACGCGGAGGATCCAAAAAGCCGATCCTCTCCGACCTACGAGAATCCGGAGCCATTGAACAAGATGCCGACCTTGTACTCTTTATCTATCGATCGGAATATTATAATATCGATCAAGATGAGGAAGGAGATACCAGTGACAAAGCAGAGTTACGCGTAGCAAAACACCGAAACGGTGCCATCAAAGACATCCCCCTCAAATTTATCAAAGAGTATGCCCACTTCACTGATCCAGATCCGGAATTCGGCTTTAGCAATGAACCCATTGCTCCCAACATGAACTTTTCACAAGGCGGACAGACCGTTACCCGACAATCAAAAATCAACCAGGAGTTACCCCCCTCCAATGACCCTGAATTTAACACGCCTTTCTAAACAAGCCCATGAGATACCTTTTCACCCTCCTGATTCTGTTGCTCACTTTCTCCTTCTCCCACGGGGCCTACCTCCTTATTCCCATGGATCAGACCCAAAGCAACCACCTCAAATCGTACGGACTAGCCTTTTGGTCACTACAAAACAATGTGGAGGTCTATTGGCTTCTCAACTATCAAGGGGGGAGTTTTATGATGAAGTACCATGAAACGATTGAACAGGAGTGTATCATCCGGGATATCACCTATCACGTAATTGCGGATAGTAAAAGTACCGCTATCCTCACGAAGATCTCCGACCCCGGGGTAAATATGGATGCGGTAAAACTCCACAAAGCACCGAAGATTGTGGTGTACTCTCCCAAAAACAAGCAACCCTGGGATGATGCGGTCACCTTGGCACTCACCTATGCTGAAATACCTTATGATGTAATCTATGACGAAGAGGTACTGGATGGCGTCCTCCCCCTTTACGACTGGCTCCACCTTCACCATGAGGATTTTACCGGGCAATACGGAAAATTCTGGCGAGCGTATAAAAATGTGGCGTGGTATCAGGAAAACCAGCGAGCAGCCGAAGAGACAGCCCAAGCCATGGGCTTCCAAAAGGTCAGCCAGTGTAAACTCGCCGTGGCCAAAGCCATCCGCGACTTCGTGTTGGGAGGAGGGTACCTCTTTGCCATGTGCTCAGCACCCGACAGTTTCGATGTAGCGCTGGCTGCCGAAGGAGTTGATATCTGTGACGTGATGTTCGACGGGGATCCCATCGAACAGGGAGCACAGCAAAAGCTCAACTACGACAATTGTCTCGCCTTCAAAGATTTTACCATTAGTACCAACCCCTACGAATACGAGATCTCCAGCATTGACATGACACAGCACAGAAAGGTTCCTAAAAACCTGGATATGTTCACTCTCTTTGAGTTCAGTGCCAAATGGGATCCGGTACCTAGCATGCTCTGCCAAAACCATGAGCAGATCATCAAAGGGTTTATGGGGCAAACGACGGCCTTCAATCGGGACAACATCAAATCGGATGTCCTCATCATGGGAGAGACCAAATTATCCAATGAAGCACGTTATATCCATGGGGAGTATGGAAAAGGGATATGGACCTATCTGGGCGGCCACGATCCCGAAGACTTCCAGCACCGCATAGGAGATCCTCCCACAGATCTCAACCTACATCCCAACTCTGCCGGATACCGGCTTATCCTCAACAATGTGCTCTTTCCGGCGGCAAAGAAGAAGAAACAGAAGACATAGCCCATCTACCTTTCCCACGCTCTCCTTCCACAAAAACATCTATCTTCTGGAGAAGATACGAATGGTAAAGGCCACCTTATGGCGTTCATCCACACCATGGGGCATGGACTTCACCTCCTCCCACTCCTCGGGTCTTACCAAAGGGAACCACACATCGGCTTCGAGGGGGGCATCTTCCACATCGGTATAATAGAGCTTTTGAGCCAGGGGAAAAAACTGTTCATAGAGAGAAGCGCCGCCCATCACAAAATTCTCCTTATGGGCATCGGCCTCATCCATAGCCTGTTCAAGGCTATACGCCATAACACAGCCAGGGAAGGACTCTCCTTCATCCGCCGTTAAGACGATATTTCTTCGGTTTGGCAAGGCGCCTTTAGGCAGCGATAGATAGGTGTTTCTCCCCATAATGACCGTATGCCCGGTGGTTGTCTCCTTAAAAAACCGCATATCATCAGGCAGCGACCACAAGAGGTGATTTTTATAACCAATGGCACGGTTTTTACCGGCTGCCACAATAAGGGAAAGGGGCTTTACAACTTTCATAAACGATCTTTATACAGAGATTTCGCCTTTAATGTGAGGATGAGCCTGATAATTCAGCAACTGGAAATCCTCAAACACAAAGGCTTCAATATTTTTTTTCTCAGGGTTGATACGCATCTCGGGAAGGGGAAAAGGCGTACGTAATACCTGTTTTTTAGACTGTTCTATATGGTTAAGATAGATGTGCGCATCGCCAAGGGTATGGACAAACTCACCGGGTTTCAAGCCCGTAACCTGGGCTACCATCATGGTCAACAGGGCATAAGAGGCGATATTAAAGGGCACCCCCAGAAAGATATCACACGAACGTTGGTAAAGTTGACAGGAGAGGGTGCCACGGGACACATAAAACTGAAAGAGGATATGACAGGGAGGCAAAGCCATCTCCTCCACTTGCCCCACATTCCAGGCACACACCAGGTGGCGACGAGAATGGGGATTATGCTGAATGGAAGAGATCACCTCTTGGATTTGATCGATGGATTCTCCCTGATAACCGGGCCAGGAGCGCCACTGGGCACCATAAATGGGGCCCAAATCACCCTTCTCATCGGCCCACTCATCCCAAATGGAGACCCCATTTGCTTTCAAGTAACCAATATTGGTAGATCCCTTCAAAAACCACAAAAGTTCATGAATAATGGAGCGCAAATGCAATTTTTTGGTAGTTAACAAAGGAAAACCCGCTTGCAAATCAAACCTCATCTGATAACCAAACACCGAAAGAGTACCGGTACCGGTACGATCATCCTTTACAACCCCATTGGCAAGAACGTGATTAAGAAGGTCTATATACTGTTTCATAACATGCAATACATTAAAGAGAGTTAACCCAGCAACATCCCGATCAGGGTGGCGGATATTAGGGCCGATATGGCTCCAGCAAACAGGGCGCGCATCCCAAACTTTGAAAGATTGACCTTCTGGTTGGGCGCCAGTGCACCAATACCACCAATCTGAATCCCCACCGAACTAAAGTTGGCAAAACCACAAAGCAGGTAAGTAGCCATAATAATCGACTTAGGTTGCAATAACCCTTGGTTAATCATTGCAGAAAGGCTTCCGTAGCCTACAAATTCGTTCAGGATCGTTTTTTCGCCCAACAGTTGACCAAGGTAGGCGATATCCGAAGAGGGCACGCCCAACAGCCACATTAATGGAGAGAGGGCATAGCCAAGGATAAACTGCAAAGAGAAGGCCTTGTAACCGGTATTGGCTACCACCCAATCGTTGAGGTGTGTCCATGCGCCAATTTTTCCAAGCACAATATTTACCAATGCGATGGCAGCGATATAGGTAAGTAGCATAGCCGCAATATTCACTGCTAATTTCATCCCATCGGTGGTACCATTGGAGAAGGCATCCAGGGCGTTTGCCCCGATCTTCTCCGTGTTTATGGTTGCATCCTGATCAATGGATTCGGTTTGGGGCACAAGAATTTTTGCCGCCACCACTGCGCCGGGGGCCGCCATCACGGAAGCCGCCAGCAGATGCTTTGCAAAGATCATCTGTGCCACGGGGTCATTCCCTCCTAAAAAGCCAATGTAGGCCGCCAGCACCCCGCCGGCCATAGTAGCCATCCCTCCCACCATCACCAGGAAGAGTTCCGAATGGGTAAGTTTATCCAAATAAGCCTTCACTAAAAGAGGCGATTCGGTCTGTCCCAAAAAGATGTTCCCTGCCAGAGAGAGGCTCTCTGTACCGGAAAGGCGCATGGCCCGTATCATCACCCAAGCCAAACCACGAACCACGAGTTGAATCACGCCCCAGTAAAACAGTAAGCTTGAGATGGCAGAGAAGAACACGACCGTAGGTAAAATTTTAAAGGCGAAGATATAGCCCAACGAGTCGTTGTTGATCAAGTCGCCCAACAAAAAGATGGCACCACTCTCTGCCGCTTGAAGTACATAGACAAAGAGCCGCCCGACAATCTCGAAAAACGACTGGATAAAGGGTACATAGAGCACCCCCAGTGCCAACAGCACTTGTAAAAGAAGCCCTCGCGCCACGATTCCCCAGCGTATCGCCTTGCGGTTGGTACTCATGAGATAGCACAAAAACAGCAGTACGGCAAGCCCTAACATTCCCCTCAGGATATTCATAAACTTAATCCCTCCGGAAGACTCCAGCGACATCAGCATATTGGCCATTGCCCCCCGAAACAACGCCTCCTGCTGCACCTCCGGCACCTCCTCCACAACCTCCGACACCTCCACAGAAGAGTCGGTAAGCAACGGATTGCCAAGCAGTGCATCTTCCACAAAATTATCACTCTTCAAAGAGCCCTTTGTCCCCACAACCATGCCGGTGCCGATAATAAAGAGGCTAAACAACAACAATAGCCCCAGTACCTTTTTTATTCTCATAAGCAATAAAAAACTATTTGCGTTTATTGATTTCGTTCCTGATACAGGAAGCCCACTCATAATTCTCAGACTCAACAGCCTCTTCCAGCATCATTTTCAACTCATCAAGGCTCTTGGCCTCTAACACATCATCGGGCTTCTTCTCTTCCCGCTCAAACAGTTCTTCCGATCTCTCAATATCCTCATCCTCTATTTCGATACCCGCCTCCTGTATCACCGATTCGTAGGCATAAAAGGGACAATCAAATCGCAAGGCAATGGCGATGGCATCCGACGTGCGGGAATCGATGACACGATGCTTACCGTTGAGGTCATGGCATAGGATTTTTGCATGAAAGATTCCCTCCACAAACTTATCGATAATCACCTCGTCAACCGAGATATCAAACGACTCCGAGAGATGCTTGAAAAGATCATGCGTCAGCGGGCGGGAGGGTTTCATATTCTCAATCTCAAGGGCAATGGCCTGCGCCTCAAATCCGCCAATAATAATGGGCAATCGTCGAACACCGTCCTCTTCACCCAGGATCAATGCATACGCCCCCTGTTGCGAATGGCTATATGACATCCCCACAATACGCAACCTAACTTTTTCTATCTCTCCCATCTGATTTTTAAACTCCGGGAAAACCCAATTTGTTCAAAACGCTAAAATAAGAAAATAAAACAAACCTTCACGATCAAGATGGAGAACCAAGCGGTAAAAAAACAGCCCCCCAAAGGCCACAAACGTCCTATTTCCCTAAAATTTTATCGAATCTTTTACATATGAAGTGAATTAAAGTACCTAACTTTGTAGGGAAATCACAAACAAAACACGGATGAAACAGAAACTACTTATTCCGGCAATGTTGTTGCTTCCTGCAGCATCGATTGCCTCTGAAGCAGATCTCGTGGTTCCAAATTTACGCGACAACAGATTTTCAAATTTGGGGTTAACAGGTTGGGAGCTCCTCTTGTTAGGGAGTATTATCGTTATTCTTGGCTTTTTATTTGGGATATGGCAGTACCGTCGTATCCAGAAACTCCCATCGCATCCATCCATGCTCAATGTGGCCAAAACGATCTATACAACCTGTAAAACCTACCTGTTCCAACAGGGTAAGTTTCTCATCATCCTATTTTTTATACTCGCAGCCGCCATCATCTACTATTTTGGAGTACTCAGTGAAATGACATTGGGACGGACAGCGCTCATCGTGCTATGGACGATTCTTGGGATCTTAGGATCTTATGGTGTTGCCTGGTTTGGGATTCGGATTAACACATTGGCCAATGCCCGAACCGCCTTTGCCTCCCTAAAGACCAAGCCCTGGGATGTGGTACGCATTCCGCTACAGGCCGGAATGAGTGTGGGCGTTCTGCTTATCGCAGTGGAGTTAATCATGATGCTCTTCATTCTGCTTTTTGTACCGGGTGATGCTGCAGGAGCCTGTTTCGTGGGGTTCGCCGTGGGAGAATCGCTCGGAGCTAGTGCGCTGCGTATTGCAGGAGGAATCTTTACCAAGATTGCCGATATCGGAGCCGACCTGATGAAGATTGTATTTGATATCGGAGAAGATGACCCCCGAAACCCCGGTGTCATCGCCGATTGTACCGGAGATAATGCAGGGGATTCCGTAGGCCCTACCGCCGATGGCTTTGAGACTTACGGGGTAACCGGAGTTGCACTGATCTCCTTTATCGTCTTAGCATTTAAAGAGATTAACTTCCAGGGAACCATCATTGCATGGATCTTTGCCATGCGTATTATGATGGTCTTCACCTCGCTCTTCTCCTATTGGATCAACGATATCATCTCGAGTCGAAGATTCAAAGATAGTAAGCACTTTAACTTTGAAACGCCCCTGACGACCCTGGTGTGGATCACCTCTATCGTCTCCATCATTATCACCTACCTGGTCAGCTACCTCCTTATTGGAGATATTTACACAGAACAGGGCGCACATATCACCGATATGTGGTGGAAACTGGCAACCATCATCAGTTGTGGAACCCTTGCGGCAGCCCTCATCCCGGAGCTCACCAAAGCCTTCACCTCTTCCAAATCACGCCATGTGAACGAAGTGGTTACGGCCAGTCGTGAAGGAGGAGCCTCCCTCAACATCCTCTCCGGAATTGTGGCCGGAAACTTCAGTGCCTTTTGGAAAGGGATCGTCATCGCAGGCCTCATGGCCATTGCCTTCTTTGTGAGCGAACAGGGACTTGGCGTACTTATGGTGAATCCCAGCATCTTCGCCTTTGGCCTTGTAGCCTTCGGATTTTTAGGAATGGGACCCGTAACCATTGCCGTCGATAGCTATGGCCCTGTTACAGACAATGCCCAATCCGTATTTGAGCTCTCTCGCATCGAGCATCTGGAGTATATCCACGACGAAATTGAAAGGGATTATCATTTCCGTCCCGACTTTGAACAGGGGAAACACAATTTAGAGGACAATGATTCCGCAGGAAACACCTTTAAAGCCACGGCGAAACCGGTACTTATCGGTACCGCTGTTATTGGAGCTACAACCATGATCTTCAGCATCATCCTTCTTCTCAGGGAAGCGGGGTTGTTGGATATCGAACTCACATCGGCACCGGTACTCTTGGGATTCATCGCTGGAGGAGCAGTAATATACTGGTTTTCAGGCGCCTCCATGCAAGCAGTAACCACTGGGGCCTACCGGGCAGTGGAGTTCATTAAGAAAAACATCAAATTGGATAAAGATGAAGCTGATATTGAAGATAGTAAAGCCGTAGTAAAGATCTGTACTCAATATGCCCAACAGGGGATGTGGAACATCTTTGGTGTAATCTTTAGCATCACCCTGGCATTCGCCTTCTTCGATCCCAACTTCTTCGTGTCGTACCTTATCTCCATCGCCGTATTTGGCCTGTTCCAAGCGATGTACATGGCCAACGCAGGAGGGGCATGGGACAACGCCAAGAAGGTGGTAGAGGTTGACCTCAAAGAGAAGAATACCCCTTTACATGAAGCCACTGTTGTGGGAGATACGGTGGGGGATCCTTACAAGGATACCACTTCGGTAGCCTTAAACCCCATTATCAAGTTCTCTACACTCTTTGGCCTTCTGGCAGCAGAAATCGCCATTGGCATGATCAAAAATGGACAGGGACACATCTCCGTACGAATCGGTATTATCTTCTTTATCATTGCCCTATTCTTCGTGTACCGGTCTTTCTACGGCATGCGCATTAAGAAATAGCGGAAACCCGCCTAACGGAGGTTCCCCGGGTTCATGGTTGCGGGATCCACAGCCTGCAACCTCACCGGGTGCTCCTCCTGTGCACAGAGAGCTACCTGGTAGTCATCTCCAAGCAAAAGATGGTGCAGATGACACCCCGTTCCGCGGGGGTCGTCCACCTCAAACCTATCGGCTCCCAACAAACAAACGGAAAAGCGATCCAGACCATACTTGATCCCTATTCCCAGGTACTTCAGGTAGGCCTCTTTGGCAGTCCATAGTTGATAAAACAACCGATCACGATGCGCATCTTCTGCTGTCGATAACAGCTGGATCTCCTCGGGAGAAAAGAAACGCCGGGCCACCGCAAGCGGGGCGGCTTTCACCCGCTCCACGTCCACCCCCAGCGGTGCGTCCGAGGTAGCCACCACCACCCAATCACCGGAGTGTGCCTTGTTAAAATGCCACCCTTCATGCCCCTCCAATTGAGGTTTTCCATGACGGTTCACCATAAAATGTTGATCCTGGAGTGCGATTCCGGTTTCAAGGGTACAGCAGCGCCTCTGCAACAGCGCTCCACAGAGGAGGTGCTTTGCCGAGAGGGGATGCCTCCATTGAGCGGCTCTTTCCACCAACGTTACAAGCCCCTCATGCAGCGCTCGAGCACGCAGCACCTCCATGGTTAAGGAGGATATATCAAGGGTATAGAGGGTCATCATCCGTCGTAGTCTCCATATGCTTTCCAAATAGCCATCACCGCAGCCACCCGCTCTTCCATGGGCAATGTACCATCCACCCAGTGAATCACAGCCCCTTTACGTTGCATTCTTCGGTACCAGGTCATCTGGCGCTTGGCAAACTGATGAATGGCGATATTCAGCCGTTTTACCATCTCCTCGTAGGAGAGCTGTCCCAAAAGATGCAAGACAATATACTTATACTCCAGGCCATAATAGAGTAACCTCTCAGAGTCGACCCCTCGGTGAAGGAGGGCGGCGACCTCCTCGACCATCCCCTCCTCCAGGCGCGCATGCAGGCGATGGGTAATTCTCTCGCGCACCGTAGCTCTGTCAAGCTCCACACCGACGATCACCGAAGGGATCTCCGGCTCCGGCACGGCAGCCTCCTCTCTATAAGCAGAGGCGATCTCGATGGCACGCACCAAGCGCTCGCGGTCGGAGAGGTCGGATCGGTTATGCAGCCTCTTCATGGAGGTCAACATCTCCGTTAACTCCTCCATACTCTTATCTTTCAGGCTTACCCGAAGGGGCTTATTAATGGGCACCTTTTCCAAACGGTACTTCCCCAATACCGCTTCAATATACATTCCGGTACCCCCACACAAAATCACCCGCTTGCCCCGCTCGCTAATATCGGTAAAGGCCTTTTGAAAGTCGCGCTTAAACTCATACACGTTGTAGGCATAACCGGGTTCCACAATATCAATCAGATGATAGGCAACCGGCTCTCCATCCACACGATAATCGTCAAGATCCTTCCCTGTGCCAAGATCCATTCCTCGGTAAACCTGGCGCGAGTCGGCACTAATAATCTCTGCATGGGCACGCACCGCCACGTGCGCAGCCAAAGAGGTTTTTCCCGTAGCCGTAGCTCCTAATATGGTTAACATCATCATCCTCTATTTTCATCATGACACCTCCGAGCCTGCAACTCCTCCTGAAAGAGCGCCTCACGAAGAGCGTTCAACCGGGCAATGGGCATCTCGTCAAACCCGGTAAAGGGTACAAAGGTAGCATATTTTTCACGGAGAAAATCGTTGAGTACCGTCAATTCATCGGCGGGTTGCTCGAGGTAGCGGAAGCGCAGATACTGACGAATACGCAGCCCATCCACCTTTTCCCAGCAGGCTCTCACAAACAGCGATTCCGTTTTGAAGTTGTTGCGCAACCGCTCCCAGGGATCCTGCTCCTTAAAGATTGCTCGTAGGAAGGGCGACATGGGGGTCTCCACATGCCGGTGAAAGAGGAGAGGGAACGCATCGAACGTCGCCTTCACCTCATCGAAGAGGGAAGCCGGGTAGAAGGGATATCCGGACCAATTGCCGGAAGCCCCTTTGCGCAGGGCAGGTCCGGTACCGATGGGGACGCGGTCGGAGAAGCGGGGCGAGGGACGAACCACCGCCTCACAATGGTCAAGCACCAAACCGGCCTTCGCCAACTTCTGCAACAGGTAAAAATCCTCTCCCCCGGCTTTAGGGGTCATTCCCCCTATACGCGTATAGGCAGCAACACGCAGGGCGATGGCACTACCCAATGCCGTCCGGGCATAGGGAAGCTCCCGGGCATACATATTCAACGCGTAATAACGCATGTAGAGCTCATACCGAAGCATGGCCCGGGCGGCAATCGCCTCCTGGGGCAACGGGTGGTAATAGGGTACCGCCAATGCCAGCGCCTGAGGGAAAGCCTCTAAGCGTTGTACAACTCTGGTCAGATAATCAGGATCCCAGAAGGTATCGGCATCCATGGAGAGGATAACCTCCTCCGAGGAGGCCTGCCGGGCGATGGCATCCATCAATGTTTTTCGTGCCATGCCCACCCCTTGCCGCTTGGGAGGCCAACCCTTACCCGGCGAAGAACGGTCGATCACCGTGATATCATTCCGCCCCAGCGTCTGGAAAAACTGCAGGGTACGATGGTTCTGTGCCACCACCTCTCGCTCCTCCTCCCCCGCCTGGCACCAGGAATCCGGTTGATTCACACAGATCCAAAGGTGTCTTGCAGGGTATTCCGACTGATCGTACAGCCGCACCAAACGGGAGATGTTGGCCTCCTCAGCCAACACCGGAACAGCAATATGTACGGTGGGGGTGGTCACAACCAAAGTATTTTCCCCCTTTCCACGATTATCAGAAACACCATAACAAATGTTTTTAAACTTAATTTCCCACCTTCCCGAAATCTACGCCAAAATTAAGCCTATTTTGGAACTTTTCTTCGTAATTCTGTTTGCTCAACACCAATGTGTGTGATTTTGTCGGGGAGAACCAATTTAGTCTATTTTCCAACTTTCTTTTATCATCGTAGTTCTTCACCTTTGCTTGCCCACTTTTTTCTTCTTTTCTCTCCTTATCCTTCTCCAAACATCATATTGCCGTGATCCCTTTTTAATAATCTCCTTCGTATCTATTTTCATTCTTTTTATTCCTCTTTTCCTACCCAAAAATAGGGGGAACTTCATCCCCGGACGATCTTAACAACACCCGATGTAATGATCACTCCCCCCCATCCTCACTGTACAAATCTACCACATTTATGGGTAAGGGGAATGCCCTTCTCGTTCACTTCCCTCTTTAGGTTGACAGCACTACTCTACCCTATTTAGCGTCCGTCTATAAAGTCCGACTTCTTCGTTATACTTCTCTTCCAAAGGGTCATTTACCCCCAGTCCCCCCCTATTTCAGCCTGCACAAGCCTCGAATTCGAACCTTCTACACAGACGCTACCCAAAACCTTGACGCTATAAACAGACACAAAATAATTTCTAATTTCCCTACGGTTTAACCCTACATTAGCGCAATAATTGCCATAATTTCTGCACTAATGATACAACTTCTGCAAAAACTTGAATAGCATCAACATTTGATTGATCTTTGACAAAAAAATATCATTGTAGTTCATATCCCCAAGAGATGAATAAAACAACGAGATATCAACTAATAATCACCCTAATAGCAGGGCTACTATTTATCCCCTTTCTGGGACAAGTCCATCTTTTTGACTGGGATGAGATTAATTTTGCCGAATCAGCCAGGGAAATGATTGTTACAGGTGATTATCTAAACGTACAGATTAATTTTGACACTTTTTGGGAAAAGCCTCCCCTTTTCACATGGTTTCAAGTCTTAAGCATGAAGATTTTTGGCATTAATGAATTTGCGGCACGTTTTCCCAATGCAATTGCAGGAATTATTACGCTACTGGTCTTATTTAATATTGGAAGAAAACTATACAACGAGCGACTTGCTCTCATTTGGATCCTGGCTTATGCAGGATCCATCCTACCCCATTTCTATTTTAAGTCAGGAATCATTGACCCCTGGTTCAATCTCTTTATATTTTTGGGTATTTATTACTTCTACCTCTTCTCAAGAGATAGTGGAACGAAGCTAACCTATGTATTATTATCCGCAACGGCTATAGGGTTGGGCATTTTAACCAAAGGACCTGTGGCATTCTTGTTATTCTTCATCACAGCCGTTGTTTACATGATCTTAAATGGAGCGTATAAAAAGTTTTTGAATGTTAAGGTCATCGCCACTTACATTGCGACACTCTCATTGGTGGGTGGTTTTTGGTTTATCCTACAGATTTTAAATGGGAACTATGATATCCTCGTTAAATTTATTGCATATCAAATACGATTATTTACCATAGAAGATGCAGGACATGGCGGGTTCCTACTCTACCACTTTGTCATACTCTTTTTTGGGGTCTTTCCGGCATCTATTTTTATGCTAAAATCGTTCAAAAAAGAGAGCGACGACAGCTATGAATATCGTAGTTTTAAACAGTGGATGATCATCCTCTTCTGGGTTGTACTAATCATTTTTACCATTGTAAATACAAAAATTGTGCATTATTCATCCATGTGCTATTTTCCCATGAGCTTTTTAGCGGCCTATATCATCAACAAAATTGTTGAAGGCAAACAACCTTTTGAAAGATGGATGAAAATTACCCTAAGCATAATCGCATCGATACTCGGACTAGCAATTGCTACCTTGCAATTAATCACTACTCATAAAGATCTGGTTATCAAGTCAGGCATGATAAAAGATAACTTTACCATTGGAAATTTAGAGGCCAATAGTCATTGGCTAGGATTTGAATTTATAACGGGTATTGTTCTTCTCTTAGGTGTTTTATTATCCATCCTATTCCTAAAAAAAGAGAAAAATCAGATCATTGGGGTTTTTATAAGCAGCCTTATATTTGTTAATTCAAGTATTGTCTTAATCGTTCCACGCATTGAGGAATATTCGCAAAACACAGCCATTGAATTTTACAAAGAGATCGCAAAAGAAGAGTGTTATTTAACCACATTTCATTTTAAAAGCTATGCCATTTATTACTATTTCGACCTACAACCGGAATCCAATAAAAATTATAGGAACAAGAAATGGTTATATAGGGGCAATATTGACAAGCCAGTGTATGTAGTCTGTAAAAACACATCCCACAAAAAATTTGAACAACGTTACCCCCTGTTTAGAAAAGTCAAAGAGAAAAATGGATTTGTATTCTATTTCAGGGATAAAAAGAAATAAACGGAAAGAAAATGATAGATAACAAAAAGATCATAGTAGTACTACCTGCCTATAATGCAGCAAAAACATTAGAGATCACCTATAGAGAAATACCGTTTGACATCGTTGACGAAGTGATTCTGGTAGATGATTTAAGTAGTGATAACACCATTGAGACGGGGAAAAGACTAGGAATAAAACAGATCATAAAACACGAAATAAATAAGGGATACGGTGGCAATCAGAAATCGTGTTACAATAAAGCACTCGAATTAGAGGGGAATATTGTTGTTATGTTACATCCGGACTACCAATATACCCCCAAATTACTCCGATCCATGTGTTATCTGCTTGCCGATGGCGCTTACCAGGTTGTTATAGGCTCAAGAATTCTGGGACGTGGCGCATTGCGAGGAGGAATGCCCATTTACAAATATATCGCAAATCGTTTTCTAACGCTCACACAAAATATCCTTATGAAGCAAAAACTCTCGGAATATCACACCGGATACAGAGCCTTCACCGACAACGTCTTAACGAGTATCAACTACAACGAAAACTCAGATGATTTTATCTTCGATAATCAAATGCTCGCACAAATCTTTGACAAAGGATATGAAATTGCCGAAATAACATGCCCCACAAAATATTTTGAAGAGGCATCATCCATCAACTTGCGCAGAAGTGTGAAATATGGTTTTGGTGTACTTGCGGTCTCTTTCTCCTATTTTTTTCACAAAATAGGCCTCTCTCACCCCAAGATTTTCAGGAAATAGGAGAAGGAGGTCTATCCAAGCAGACAGGGAGATGCATCCGATTTCCCCAAAACACCCGCCTCAACACGCCCAAATCACCGATCCTGATCAAAACAAAACGCCCCAAACCCTCCCCATTAGGTTTAGGAAAAATTGATATGCCTTCTCTTGAGGAATATTGAAAATTGGAACATTAACACGCCTTCGGCAATAGAGAAAACAGCCTGTCAGCAATTAACCGATTCCATACAGCCATTTTGGCAGCATTCTTTCCATGGCATATCCTTTGTTGAAGGAGGAAACAGAAATTAACTCATCGTAAACATAAAATCCGGAAAAAATGCAACAAGGCAAGATCAATGTTCAAACTGAAAACATTTTCCCGATCATTAAGAAATTCCTCTACTCAGACCACGAAATCTTTCTGAGAGAGATCATATCCAACGCCGTTGATGCCACCCAAAAAATCAAAACGCTCTCCTCGCTCGGTAAGTACAAAGAGGAGCTTGGCGACCTCACCATCAAAGTGGCTGTTGACAAAGAGGCTAAGACCATAACGGTCACAGACCGCGGAATCGGCATGAATCAGGAAGAAGTTGACAAATATATCAACCAAATTGCTTTCAGTAGTGCGGAGGACTTTGTAAAAAAATTCAAGGCGAAAAGCGAAGCTGAGATGAATGCCATTATTGGCCATTTTGGGCTAGGTTTCTACTCCTCCTTCATGGTCTCCGACAAGGTTACCATCGATACCAAAACCTATAAAAAGGGAGGCGCTACCAAACCGGTTCACTGGGAGTGTGACGGCAGCCCCAACTACACCCTTAGCGAGGGCACACACGACGATCGCGGAACCAGAATCACCATGCACATTGCAGAGGATGCCGCAGAGTTCCTGGATGATTATAAAATCCAACAACTACTCACCAAATATTGTAAGTTCCTCCCCGTCCCCATCGAATTTGGCACGGAAACCAAAACACGAGAGATTGAAGGCGAAAAGGATGAAGAGGGCAACCCCAAAACAGAGACCTATACCGTCCCAAGAATCATCAACAATCCGGATCCGGCTTGGAAGAAAACACCTACTTCACTCAAGGACGAAGATTATAAAGCCTTCTACCATCAACTCTACCCCACCGTTTTTGACGAACCTCTCTTCAACATCCACCTGAACGTAGACTATCCCTTTAACCTCACCGGTATTCTTTACTTCCCCAAGGTAAAGAACAAGATTGAAGTACAAAAGGAGAAGATTCAACTCTATTGTAACCAAGTGTTTGTAACCGATGAGGTAAACGGTATTGTTCCGGATTTCCTTACCCTGCTACACGGGGTAATCGACTCTCCCGACATCCCCCTCAACGTCTCCAGGAGCTATCTTCAGAGCGATGCTAGCGTCAAAAAGATATCCAACCATATCATGAAAAAGGTATCAGACAAATTGGAAGATATCTTTAAAAACCAACGGGAAGAGTTTGAAGCAAAATGGGACGATATCCGCGTATTTATCCAATACGGAATGATCTCCGAGGCCAAATTTAACGATCGGGCCAAGAAGTTTGCACTACTCAAAAATACCGAGGGAAAGTATTTCACTCTGGAGGAGTACAAAGCCCACGTAGAGAAGACACAAAAGGACAAGGAGAATAAGCTTGTTTACCTCTACACCACCAACACCGAAGAGCAACATACCTACATCAGTGCGGCCAAAGAGAAAGGATATGATGTGCTGGTATTTGATGGTGTCATCGACAACCACTTCATCAACAGCCTGGAACAGCAGTTGGAAGAGACCTCCTTCAAACGTGTAGATGCGGACATCATCGACAAACTCATTGAAAAGGAGGAGAATCAACCCTCAAAACTTACAGAGGAGGAGATCAATACCCTTAAACCACTCTTTGAGATAGGATTAGAGAAGACACAGTTTGAGGTAAAAACGGAGAATCTCAGCGAAACGGATATGCCGGTCATCATCACCCAAAATGAATTTATGCGCCGCATGAAAGATATGGCAAAAATTGGAGGCGGCATGGATTACATGGGAAATATGCCAGACAACTACACCCTTGTGGTAAACACCAATCACCCACTCATGGGGAAAATCCTGAACCTCAACGAAGAGACAGAGCGGGAAGCTCTGGTCAAACAGGTGCGCGACCTGGCCTTTTTAGCACATAACCTACTCAAGGGAGAAGCGTTAAATGATTTTGTAAAACGATCCGTTAACCTTCTGTAAGAAAAAAGAATTATCCACTTTATCCTTAAAAAGTGTTAGTCATGGAGGCAGCGTAAGCTGCCTCCATGAACAAAAGAGATCTAAACAGCGTCTGTCTATAACGTCCGACTTCTTCGTGATGCTTGGCTTCCAAAGGGTCATTTACCTCCGTAAACGCCCCTATTTCAGCCTTCGCAAGCCTCGAATTCGAACGTTCTGTACAGCCTCTTCTCAAAACACTAACTTTATGAACAGAGACGAAATAAGATGAAAAAGAGAAATATCGTTGTTATCATTGTCATCGCAGCCATTATTGCCATCTGGAGTACCAACGCCTACAACAGCTTGGTGAGTGCAGAGGAGGGTGTGGAAGCCCAATGGGCTCAGGTGGAGAACGTCTATCAGCGTCGTGCCGACCTCATTCCCAACTTGGTCAATACCGTGAAAGGGTATGCCGACTTTGAACAACAGACCTTAACCAAGGTAGTCGAAGCACGCGCCAAGGCCACCTCCATCAACGTGGACCCCACCCACATCTCCCAAGAGGGCATTGCCAGGTTCCAGGCAGCCCAGGAGCAACTTAGCGGTGCCCTATCCCGACTTCTCGTTACCATTGAGAAATACCCTGAATTGAAAGCCAACCAAAACTTTCTGGAGCTACAAGCACAACTGGAGGGTACGGAGAATAGAATTACCGTAGAACGAAATAAGTTCAACGAGAAGGCTCGAAGCTATAACACCTCCATTCGCCGTTTTCCCAAGAAGATCTTTGCAAACCTATTCGACTTTGAGCGAAAAGGGTACTTCAAAGCCAAAGAGGGGTCGGAAGAGCCCCCCACCGTAACCTTTTAATCCCCCATAAACCATGGCTAAACCTAAACCAGCAGTAGATTTTTTCAGTAGCAACGAAAAGGAGATGATCAAGCAGGCGATCATGAATGCAGAGCTTGACACCTCCGGGGAGATCAGGGTACACATTGAAAACCAGTGCTCCGGAGATGTAATGGAGCGAGCGGCCTTTGTCTTCAACAGGCTGAATATGCACAAGACAGAGAAGCGAAACGGCATTCTATTCTATTTGGCGATTCACCATCGGAAATTTGCCATCATCGGAGATCAGGGGATCAACGCAGTGGTGCCGGAGAACTATTGGGACCGTATCAAGGCCAACATGGTAGAGAAATTTGCCGAGGGGGACTTTTGCAATGGCCTAACCGACGCCATCCTTGACACGGGGGTACAACTAAAAAAACACTTCCCCTACCAGAGCAACGATATCAACGAACTTTCCGACGAGATCTCCTTTGGAGAGGAGCAATAACAGGATCATCAAGAGGGCGATAAAAAAACAGATAACCACCAAACTATGAAACACATACGTTTACTCTTTCTGGGAGTCATCGTCTCGTTGGGACTTTTTGCAACGGAGATCCCCGACCGTCCGGTACCGCCACGGTTGGTCAATGACCTGGCCAACCTCTTATCCCCCAACGAAGAGCAACAGCTGGAACGCTATTTGGTAGATTTTGCACGAGGCACCTCCACACAGATTGTGGTCGTCACAGTTCCCTCCCTAAATGGGATGGACAAGGCGAATTTCACCTACCAGTTGGGCGAAAAATGGGGCATAGGACAATCGGACAAAGACAATGGAGCTGTTATGATGATCAAGCCCAAAGTGAAAGGCGACAAAGGAGAAGCTTTTATCGCCACAGGATACGGTCTGGAGGGGGTCATTCCCGATGCCATTGCCAAACGTATTGTGGAACACGAGATGATTCCGGCCTTCAAGCAGAACGACTATGCAACGGGAATCGCCTCCGGCTTGGAGGTGATGACTGCATTGGCCCGGGGGGAGTACCCTTACGAGGAGTACCAATCCCGTACAGCGGGAAGAGGAGGTACTCTCACCTTCTTTCCCGTCCTCCTTTTCCTTATCTTCTACTTCCTTTTTCTGAGCCGACGCGGCCGTTACTACAACGCCGGTGGCAGACGAAGCCGCCTCCCCTTTTGGTTAATCCTATGGGGGCTAAACAGCGGACGCAGCGGCTCCAGCGGCTTCTGGAATGACTTTAATTCAGGGAGCGGCTCCTTTGGAGGAGGCGGCAGTGGATTTGGAGGATTCGGTGGCGGCTCTTTCGGTGGCGGGGGTGCCGGTGGATCCTGGTAACCAACCTACTAAAAAGGGAAAGAACAGGGAATTAACATCTCTCTTTTACCCTCTACCGGGAACCTTCAAAACCTTGTTCGTTTTTAGAAATACCACCCGGGGCAAATCGTAAACATAAGAGAGGGTTTTATCACACCCAACGGCCTATTTTCACTACCTTTGCCCCCAATCGGACAAAAAACACGACGAAAAATGCTTCATCGAATTACCCTTATTTTAGGACTGCTCCTACTCACGTTAAATGTTGCTTTTTCCCATGATACCTTAAGGGTCGCCTACAGCATAGAACCTCCTTTTGTGGTTAAATCCAAAAATGGGACCCTTTCCGGTCCCTCCGTATGGCTATGGGAAAATATTGCCAAAGAAAACAATCTCACATATAAGTATCAGGAGATGTCCTTAGACAACCTTCTAAAATCACTCAAAAACAACGATATAGACGTCAGCCTATCCCCCTTAACAATAACTGCAGAACGATACAAAACCATTAATTTTACCTCACCATACCATATCGAACATGCCTCTCTATTAGAGCGTAGCATCTCATCACTTCAAAAATCCCGACAGTTTATAAAATCGTTCTTCTCCATCAATTTTTTGCGCGCCCTGGGAGCTCTTGCATTTATCATTCTTGTGTTTGGCGTGCTCATCTGGTTCTTTGAACGCAAAAAAAACAGGGAGGAGTTTCACTATGGCATAAAAGGAATTTGGGAAGGTTTTTGGTGGTCGGCCGTCACCATGACCACCGTTGGATATGGCGACAAATCCCCAAAGACGGTAGGAGGAAGAGTTATTTCACTCATTTGGATGTTTACCGCCGTTATTATTATCTCCGGTTTTACCGCAGGAATCGCATCGTCGCTCACCGTGAATAATATCAGCTCTTCGCATGATGAAATCACCGATTTTAAGCATAAAAACCTGGGGGCCATCGAAGGCTCTGCAACCAATGAGTGGTTAAGAAACAACTTTTTCACCCAAAAAAAAGAGTTTGTAACCATTGATGAAGCACTCCGTGCGCTGAATGCAAAAGAGATCGATGCCATCGCATACGACCATGCCTTACTACATTGCGTGATGAAAAGCGATACCCTCTCGCGATATCAACTAATAGATATTAAGTATAACCCTCAGTTTTACGCCTTCGGGTTGAGTAAAAAATTGCCGGAAGAACTTGTCAAATCCATTAATTACTCCATGTTGTCGAATATTGAAAAAATGGATTGGAAGATACTACTTTCAGAAAATGGATTGAAATAAAAAAGTATCTTTCTTGGAACAAATACTGGATAAATCCCCTAAAATCATGGAAAGAGGTGGTAATATTTTCCCGGAAATAGCACAAATAATCAACCATTTAGATCAAAAAAACATTTCCAAAGAGCGTAAAGCGGCCCTACAGCCACTAATCGACTTTATGCAGTCGAAAGTTGCAAAGAACCAAACGATCCGATTGAACTTTATCTGTACCCATAACTCACGAAGAAGCCATCTCTCACAGGTCTGGGCACAAACAATGGGGCATTACTTTCGAATGCAAAACATCTATTGCTATTCGGGAGGGACAACGGCAACAGCACTCTATCCCATGGTGGTGAAGACCCTACAAAATGTGGGTTTCCGGATTCATCGGATTTCAACGGGTGACAACCCTGTTTATCACATCAAATATGCAAGCAACGAGCATCCTATCATTGGTTTTTCCAAAAAGTGGGAAGATGAGTTCAATCCCAGGTCCGAGTTTGCCGCCATTATGACCTGCCATTCGGCTCATGAGATGTGCCCCTCCATCCCCGGTGCAGAAAAACGGATCCCTCTTATTTTTGAAGACCCCAAAGCATTCGACAACACGCCCCAACAGGCAGAGAAATACCGCGAAAGAAGCTTGCAGATCGCCACGGAGCTCTACTATGTATTCTCACAGTTAGAGGGGTAAACAAACAACCAAAAGCGTCTTCATTTTTTTACAAAAAAAATGGATGCCACTTCCTTTGGTATCCATTTTACGAACTTAAACAGTTCAACGTTCCTAAACCTATACGTTGAAATAAATCCACTACCTTCGGTTCCCTGCCCAGAGGCTGTACAGAAAGTCCGACTTCTTCCTCACGCTTGTCTTCCAAAAGATCATTTACCTTAGTAAACGCACCTATTTCAGCCTTCGCAAGCCTCGAATTCGAACGTTATAGACGGACCCTACCTCTTTATGGCATGTAAGAATCTCTTTTGTATACAAACCTGCTATTGGAGAGCTACAATCCATCGTCAGGAGTGATTATCTCCAATCATTTTTATTTACAGAATGATCTTCTTTGAAAAAGAACCCCCATAAGCATCTGTAAATCTAACAATTATAGGAATATTTGATGATTGATGAACCTCCAATCGGTTCCTTTCAACCGTTGAATATTTTCCCAAAAACATACCCAAGTTGTTAAAAACCTCAACACGAATAACATCCTCTAATCCTTCAAAAACAACAGATTGGTGGTTTATCACCTTTATGGTAACATGCGAATCATTTAACGTATTTATTCCTGTTATTACCCCTATGGAGTGTACTACAGAGTCGGAAAAACAAGTGTTGGAAGCAATGAGTTTAACATCAAAAATACCACTGTCAAAATGATGTTCGGGATTCTCTTCTTCGGAAGTACTTTCGTCATCAAAGAACCATTTTACGGCAGTTTCATTGACAGACTGGTTAAAAAAGCTAACCTCATTCCCAGAGATGGTATAATCAAAATTGGCCAAAACTGATTGACCATAAATGAAGTAATTATCCCGATTCATGACAAAGGTGTTATTACTGTATTCATCCTCGAAGATATATTCAAAATCTTCGCTAAAAATCGAATTAGCCACCGACTGTAAGTATAGCGCTTTATCCTCTTCCAAACCATTATAGAAAGAGGCATTCACAGGCTCTTTAAAGATGCTGTAATATATCACACAAGCCGAAAGGTAGCTTCCATATGGAGAGGGGTGGCTCCCATCACTTGAAAATAAATCAATCTCATTCATCATCCCATCTTCGCGTGCCATACGCCAAGCAATGCCAACCGGACTAATAGAGGCCTCATTTTGCTCCGTCATCATATAGTATCCTGCCAGAAGGCGGTCGTTCATCTCCTCAAAAGAACAAACAGGAGGCCACACTTGACAGTTTTGCTGGTCACCATTCTTTCGCCCCCAGGTTTCAAAAAACAGAATCTCTGCACAAGGGTTATATGCTTTGATAGTGTCGGATAATATCTTAGCATAAGGGAAAACCTCAACTTCCATTTGACCGATAGGCCAAGACGGTTCCTGACTTTGGGCTTGTAAAACAACAAAATCCCAAGAACCTTCTTTTATCTTGTTCATGGAGGTAACACTATTTGCATGATCTATTAAGCGATACCCTCCCGGTGTATTTTGATCTGTTATCAAAGAATATTCATTCGCATTGGCTAAACCGGATAAGATCATTGGTAAATCATTCACATAAGTATAACTATTACCCAAAAAGAGAACCTTAACCTCCTGAGCATAACCACCTAAGAAAAAGAGGATTATAACACAAATTATTCCTATTCTCATGATTAACTGTTTAAAAGAGTATAAGACATCCACCCCGTGACTTGCGAAGTTAATATTTCTTAAAAAAGGGACAATGAACACAGGAAATAAAATTCAACGCCTAAGAATCGACAAAAGAAATAAGGAAAGATCTTTACCTTAAGGTTTATCCAAGGAAGAAATCCACTACCTTTGATTCTCTATCTAGCGACTTTATGGACAGACACTATCTAACCCTCTGGAAGTGCACAAAAGAGATGGAACCATTCGATGAGACTACAGGAGAGACTTTCGCTGGGATTGCTTCAATTTTGGAGAAAATAAACAACGGCATCGTCCTCATCGCAACGCTCCTCTTTTTTGCGACCACAATCCATGGACAAACAGTAGTCATCAACGAGTTCATGGCAAAAAACAGTACAACCATTCAGGATGAGGATGGGGACTTTAGCGATTGGATTGAGCTGTTTAACCCCGGCGATTCAACCGTCAACCTGCTCAACTACAGGTTGTCTGATGACAGCAACAACCTTGATAAGTGGTTCTTTCCGGAAGTACACCTCCTACCGAATAGCTATCTGTTACTCTTTGCCTCTAAGAAGGACCGGACAGACACCACAATGTTACATACCAACTTTAAAATCTCCTCGGGTGGAGAGGCGTTATTCCTCAGTGATCAATCAGGAAGGTTAATCGACCAGACCGAGATCCAATCTTTATCAGATGATGCATCCTATTGCCGAATCCCCGATGGCAGCACACGCTGGATTATCACGACCGTTCCCACGCCCAAGGCCACAAATAACGAAGCCAATCAGTTACACTTCTCCAATCAAGAGGGTTTCTACACAGCCCCCTTCTTCCTATCCATCACTTCTGCATCGGGAGACACCATCTACTACACCTTAAATGGGAATCTCCCCAGCCCAAATACCTCGTATGTTACAGCACCGCTGCACATCGTAAATCGAAATAGCGAGCCCAACCTTTTCTCAGAAATCCCCACAACACCGGAACAGGATCTCATTAGCCTTAAAGCCTGGGAATCTCCGCAGAAAAGCATTGATAAAGCAACCATTTTACGATGTGCATCCTACAGAAACGGAATACGGACAAGCAAGGTATATACAAAAAGCTACTTCGTGGATAGTACAATTATGGGAAAATACACCATGCCGGTGATCTCATTAATTACAGAGGCAGATAATCTCTTTCATAACGACAGCGGACTCTACGTACCGGGTGTACATTTCAATAGGGAAAACCCCGAAAGGACCGGAAATTACTTTATGCATGGCAGAAACTGGGAAAGAGAGATCCATATCGAATACTTTGAACCCAACGGGAATCTCGGTTTTGCGCAAGATGCAGGCGTAAGGATACATGGAGGAAAAACACGGCAGGCCGCCCAAAAATCGCTACGCCTTTATGCAAGGAATGCGTATGGCAAAAAATATTTTAACTACCCCCTACTTCCTCATCGACAAAATGATAACTACAAACGATTTTTACTAAGAACCACCATGGGCGGTTGGGAGGGCCAAACCATTATTACAGATGTATTGGGACAGAAGATCGCCTCTCCACTAAACATTGATTATCAGGAATTTCAACCTGTAATTGTGTTTATCAATGGCGAATACTGGGGTATCCACACCATGAGAGATCGAATTGATGAAAGATACATTGCCTATGTCCATAACATCGATAAAGAGGCCGTTGAATTCAAGGAACATGACAATGAAGCCTATGAGGATCTGATGAATTTCATTGCCAATAACAGCTTGGCGTTTGAGGACAATTACCACTATGTGACGACGCAGATAGACCTTCATAATTACATTGATTACACCATTGCTGAGCTATTCTTTAACAATTATGACTGGCCTACCAATAACATAAAGTTATGGAGAAAGGTTCCGGAAGGTAAATGGCGGTGGATTTTATACGATCTTGATGCAGGTTTTAGAGATGAAACCTACAATATGCTCCTTCATGCCACGACAAATGACGCCTCTATCAATTGGCCCAACTCACCCGAATCCACCTTTCTATTCCGAAATCTACTGACCAATGACTCCTTTAAAGCGGCATTTATGAACCGATATGCCTCCATCCTGAACAGGGAGTTTGACGGGCAACGGATGCGCCATATGTTGGACTCCATCAAGGGGCTTTACGCCCCCGAGATCACCGTTCATAGCGACCGCTGGAATTACCCAAACAGCCTCCACAAATGGGAGGAGGATATCGCCAATGAATTAGGTTTCTTTATGGAAAAAAGGCCCTGTATTGTACGAGAACAGATCATGTCGTTCTTTGAATTAACGGACTTTGATTTTGACTGTGGGGATTTCACGTCACCTTCACTGATTCTTGCACCCAACCCCAACAGGGGTCAGTTCTTTCTGTCCAATACCCATTCTGACATAACCGATGCCACCCTCACCATCACCAACCTAAAAGGACAACAAGTGTACCGAGAGCATGGCGTCACGATCATGAATAACAACCGCAAATACATTGACTTATCCCATTTTTCAGAAAATGTGTATGTGCTACGCATTGTAACAAGGAGTTATTCCATGCAAAAGAAAATCATCATCACAAAATAGTCTTCTCCACCAGGGATTCCCCTGCCTCCCCCCCCCATGCCATAAGATGCGGGAAGGAAAGAAGGGAGTTAAACCCATTTTTTAATACTTTTACCGCCTAAAAACACCTCCTTTTTCATAAAAAAAGCTAACCCATGATTCGCACACGATTTACCGTCCTATTTATTCTTCTGCTGCTCTTACAAGGTTGCTCCTGTACAAAGCATGGAATCTCCCCCAAAAGGGAGAAGAAGAGTGAATGTTCCGAAGAGACAACAAATAATCCAACGCAAGAAGAGCCTTATGGACCCAACCACGACCACCGCAGACTCCACGACATCTGGATTACCACACACATTGAGGGAGACTCCCTTCCCTCCACCTCCCCCATTCCCATGCTGGAGATTAACTTAACGGAGATGAGGGTAATAGGACATGATGGTTGTAACAGATTTCATGGAAAAATTCAGGAAGTCTCCGAAAATAACATCACCCTGAGCCCCATTGCCTCAACACTCAAGAGGTGCAGTGCCATGGAGGTACCCAACAGGTTTCATGAAGCCATTAATAGGGTGGAAGGGTACAAGTTAGAAGGACTCAGACTAATCCTAACCGATAAAGAGGGCAATGAGGTTCTCACCTTTTTAAAAGGGGATTGATAAGGATCTCATTACACAAGAGGATCTGAAAAAGACATCAAGGGTCCAAGGTCTCGGCACTCGCCAATTAGAATTATTTCCGTTAAAAAGATACCCTTGGATCGATTATTGATACGTTATGGTATCTAAAAAACATACGAAACATGAAAAAGCTACTCTATCTATTGGCCATCATATCACTCTTTAGCGCCTGCAATAGCAACAAGAAAAGAACCACAATCGATGAACACTCAGCGGAGAATGCGCTGGATTACGAAGGGGTTTACAAGGGAACGTACCCCTGTGCCGACTGCAGCGGGATTGAGGCCTCTCTCACCCTAAATACCGACAAAACCTTTGTGTATGAAATCCTTTACATGGGGGAGAAAGACGGACGATTTGTCTACAAAGGACATTATACCGTAAACAAAAACATCGCAACAATTCAGGTGGATGGCAGGCCAGTGCATTTCTTCGTGGGGGAGAGTGCCTTAATCCTTTTGGGAGAGGACCTAAAACCCAATACCGGAGAACTGGCTCACTACTACCAATTGAAAAAGCAACGCACCTTCCATTACGAAGGCGAATACGAAACGTTCAATGAGGAAAAAGGGGGCTACACCCAGACGCTCTCCATACACCCTAAAGGAGCAGATTATGAGGTTATCTTCTCGGCATCAAAGGTAAAAGAGAGGGAAAACTGCCGGTTCTCGGGTATAGCCAACCTAAAAAAAGACACCCTTTGGGTCAATATCTCCAACGAAGCAGATAAAGAAGTGCGCATGTATATTGCACCATCCCACGATAACCTGGGCGTAGAGGTGTTCACCTCCAACTTTGACGAACGGTTCTACATGATGCGCTATTGCGGTGGTGGTAGCTCCCTCGCCGGGAAATACCTTAAGAACAGGATTACCGCAAACAGCATCGGCGTTTTTAATGCGCAACAAACCATCGCGGAGGTATTACACACCCTCCCCGACACCCAAACGCAAAAAAAAGAAGGCAAGGGCGAATTCGCGGAAGATCAGTATGACGATTACGAAATATATACCCGTAACAACCAACTACTCTTCACCTTAACACCCAAAGATACGGGAGATATCTACCAAAAGATAAACCGAGTATGGATAAACAGTCCCTCTTTCCGAACAGAGAAAGGGATTAACACCAGCTCCACTTACGGTGACCTAAAAAAAGCCTATACCATCAGCAACATAGTACCTACCCGAGAGCATATCGTATTTGAGGTAGAGGAACTCAACGCCAGTTTTAGCATAGCTAAAAGCAAACTCAAAAAAGGGTGGTGGGACGATCAGGCGAAAAAGGTAAACGAACATAAAATCCCCACAAACGCACCAATTGATCATTTTATCTTGTGGTGGAAGGAAGAGTAACTGGCATTCCCTTGCAGGAGTTAGCGTCCGTCTATAAGTCCGACTTCTTCGTGATGTTTCTCTTCCAAATGGCTATTTCGGCGTTGCTCAACACATTGCATTTACCTCGGTAAACGCCCCCATTTCAGCCTTTGCAAGCCTCGAATGGGAACGCTCTATACAGCCGCCGCTGCTCAAAACGCTGACTTTATGAACAGGCACTAACGCCTAATGGTAATGTTAATCCTTCATACACCGTACGGAAAAGCCGAGTGACTTGTAGTAGAGGTAGCGCCCCACGTTGGCATAGTCATGGCCTATATTCCGAAACAAAGCGAGGCTAAAGCCATCATCCGTAGCCGACCACCAGTGGCCATATGTACCAACATTGTAGAACGTGCCATCGCTGCTAAAACGATAGCCCCCCGGAAGAGCGGTAAAACCACTACTATTATCTCCATTCCCACCATTATTCCAACCCGTAGTTGACTTCAAATGAGTTCCAACATCATAACCTCGCCACTCTGTCTCGAGCCACACAATATCCCCCACAGGATATTGGGTATCCACATACCCTTCCAACACCCGCCACTCGAAATCGGTAGGCAGATGCCAACCCTCGGGACAGATTCCCTGCCCCTCGACATTATCCCGCGCCCAGTTATCTCCAATGGCCGCAGCATAGGTATACAGCGCTCCATACACACTTGAAGAATCATTCTCATAGTAACAATAGGCATCATCCGTATTAATATCCCCCAAGGCTCCCCAGGCATCATTATCCACAATATAGGGAATGGAATCCCCGTTGGGGTAATGTGTTACCCTTAAATTCTCCTGCATCCAACACTGTTCGCCAATCAAAACCGTATTATAACTGTTGCCATCAATATCGGTTACGGTATAGGGACAGTCAATAACCTTGACATAGCCCACCTTAGTTTCCATATCCGTACCATACACATTGCCCACGGTGAGGGTAACGGTATACTCTCCGACAACGGCGTATTCGTGAACCGGATACTGATCCGTGGAGGTGCTACCATCACCAAAGTCCCAGAGCCACGTAGTGGGATTATGAGTACTCTGATCCGTAAAGGTTACAGAAAGCGGGGGACGACCCGTAGGAGGCGTTGCCTCAAAAGAAGCCTCCGGTATCGCATGAATCACAAGAATTAGCTGACCCTCATCTGTCATTGCGACATGCCCCTCTGTACCATTGGGACTTTGCAATTTCACCCCTCCGGAAATCATGGCATAGGGAACCGACAGCAACTGTGTAGTTCCCATATCCCTATAACCATCACCCTCCTGTAAATCAAGCTCCTGCTTCAAATAAAGGTTGTAATCCTGCCACGGAATAGAGAGAAAATCACCAAACACCTCCGTCCCCTGCCCCAGCACCACATTGACCAACCCAAACTGATTGGTGGTCTGCTGCTGAGTCTCCTGGTAAACCGGAGTTCCTGCGATACTATCTCTCAAAAGCGTAAAACGCAGCCCCACCTGCTTTTCAGGGATAAGAACCCCGGCGTAGTTACGAACAACCATCTGCAAGTTGATCCCCTGCGGTAACTGTGCAAAGGATAATGCGCCACAAAAAAGAGAGAAAAAAAGAAGTTGTAGTTTTTTCATAAGGCCTCCTATTTAATTACTCAAAAAAGATAACATGCAATCAAACTGTCTCACAGGAAAACCTCTTAGAACACTCCTGCAAGCACCTCAATGTGACAAATTTAATCAAAATAATAAACTATTGCAACTATCAACTGCTGATCGCCTGCAACCAAGGAGTAAAAAAGGAGGGAGTGGGACGTGCTGGAATCGAACCAGCGACCTCATGCCTGTCAAGCATGCGCTCTAAACCAACTGAGCTAACGCCCCATAAACGACGCAAAAGTAACACTTTTTTCCCATAAAAGAAACCCGATCTTCTTTCTCTCCAATCCGCCCTATTGAACCCAAAGGCCTTCCTGCTGCAAAGCCAACGACAACTGTTTAACATTCAAAGGTTTGGACAAGATCTTCCCCTCCTTATCCAACAGCAACATGGTAGGGGTTGCATAGATATAAAAGTCGTTGGCCATGGTGCCATTCCACCCCTTTAGGTCACAACTCTCTTTCCACCACTGGGGATGCCCCTTCATGGCATTCTCCCACTCCGATTTCACCTCATCCACCGAAACGAGAATCACCTCTATACGTTCCCTATCCACCCGGTTCAAGGATTCAATAATCGAGGGCATCTCTTCCAAACAATGGGGACACCAACTGGCCCAAAACATCACCAGGCGATACGATGCCGTACAGGCATTGGTAAGGGTCTCTCCTGTTGTGGTGGAGATGGAAAAGGGTGGGATCGTTTTCCCCACGGCCATCTTATCAAATCCCTCAATACGTTGCTCCAACACCGCTTTTCGTGCTTCATCCACACAGCTACTCTTCAACACATAAGCATTGACAATATGGGTTAATACTTCCTGAAAGTCCAATTGCTGAAACCCCTTCACCAGGGTGTTAATCACCATCTCTTCAACCTCATCATTCTTTCCTCCTGCAAACTCCATAATATGATCCACCCCCTTGATGTATTCCTTCTCCAGTGCCTCACGAGAGAGGGTTCTATTGGCATAGAGCTTAAGATAGGCGGGGATCTTAGCGGGAATGATATCCGAATAGAGAATCCTTTCATCGTGAAAATCAATATTGTCAAAGAAATGATCCCTCATCCATGCCCGTTGCTCCTTGGGATTCAAATTCTCCGATAAGAGAGGAAGCAGTTCACTTTTACTTAAAAAACCGGCCCATGAGGCAGTACTTCCCTGCAGAAGTTCCTTCACAAAATGCTCCTTGCTCTCAAGGATCGTCAAATATTCATCTTGCAACACAGCATAAAAGGGGTCATCATCAGGATAATAGGCCAACGCATTCCCCAATACGCTAAGTCTCCGCTCAAAACTCTCCATGCTCTTCCGGTAGTGATACCAAGCCCTGTTCTCTTCGGATTTCTCAATCCTCATTCCCACCACAAGATCATAGTAGTCAGTGGTAAAGAGTACCGGATTGCCGTCATGGATCAGGTCCACGTAATGCTTTTTACCCGCACTAAAACGGATTATCCCATGACTCACGGCAACACCGGGATCATAGGAGAAGCTCCCCTTTTGAACCTCAATAGTGTCTAACACCTCCACATTATCGCCATAGAGGCTCAACACCACCAATTGATCTCCGGTAAAGTTCGTAATCTCCCCAGTAAAAAGCCCCTGATCCTGAGCAGAAGCATACCCCAAAAGGAGCATAAAAAAGATCATCAAACGACTTCTCATATTTCATATTTTCTGCGAAGATAATCAAAACCATGCATTAGCCCACAAGGGAAAGGAGGCAGAACAGGGGAGCAGACCCCAAAGGCCCCTACAAAAACTCCGTCGATAGGGTATATTTTCCCCACTTTCCGATAAAAGGATAGGAACAAAAACCCATCCATGAAGAAGCTCCTACTAACAGCCATAGCCACCTGCTGCATCTTCCTGCTTAACGGAGTTTCACAACCTCCCGTAAAGATTGCTTTTTACAATGTGGAGAACCTCTTTGACATCTATGATGATCCGCAGAAGCAGGATGAAGAGTTTCTTCCGGGCGGTATAAAGGGGTGGAATTACAGACGTTATCAAAGAAAGCTGCGCCATCTATACAAAACGATTCTTGCCATGGAAGAGGGGTCGCGCATTGCGGCAATAGGCCTCTGTGAGCTGGAGAATTGTTTTGTTACACGCCAGTTGCTGGAACGCACTCCCCTCTCAGGACGACGGTTTCGATTTATCCAGTATGAATCTCCCGACCGTCGGGGTGTTGATGTGGCCTTACTCTACGACCCTACCCTACTAACGCCCATCGCCAGTCGCCCCATCGCCATCCGGTTTCCCTTTGATACCCTTGGACGCACCAGAGATATCCTTTACGTCAAGGCACTCATACATCGGAAAGATACCTTACATCTTTTCATAAACCATTGGCCCTCGCGCTTTGGAGGGCTTCTTGCAACCATTCCCAAACGCAATCATGTGGCTCAGATCCTACGGACCCTGTGCGACTCCATTCTCTGTCGCACCCCCTCGGCGCACCTCGTCCTCATGGGCGACTTCAACGACAACCCCGATGACGAGAGTATCCGTCTCCACCTTATGACCGGGAAGCATCCGCTGGTCAACCTTATGGACAAACCCCATTGGCAAGAGCTACACGGCACACTCAAACACGGCGCAATATGGAATCTCTTTGACCAGATCATCGTCAGCGATGCCTTTTTTCAGCCTCAAACAGACCTTCTCATCGTAGGAGCGCGCGCCCACCTCTACGATGCCCCGTTCCTCTTCACCGAAGACCCCAAATTTCCGGGCAAAAAACTCTTTCGGACCTATAATGGGATGAACTACCTGGGGGGCTTTGGCGACCACCTCCCTGTTTTTATAGAGGTCACCACGCGACCAGAGGGAAGGTGATAGGCCCATAAAACCAACGCTCCCTCCAGCGCTGTGCAAACCAGAGAGCCGTGCTCTCCCTCTCCCTGAAAGGCTTGTTGCACACGTTCATAGTCAGAAATCCCAACCGTTACAAGATGCGCCGTCACCTTGTGACAAAGCACCTCCAAAGCCTCTATGGAGCGCACCCCCTTGAGGATTAACACATCCACACAGGGGAAGTCGGCCACCTCCTTCGCACTCCAACCACCTTCACAAATGGCCATGCGCATCTCTCCAAGCATAAAAAACTGCGCCGTACGCCTCTTTCCGGAAAGGCTCATCCCATAGTAACCGGGAGGCATGGCCGGGGAGCGGGCTCTTATACCGTATTTACGGTGAGCATCCGCCAGCATCGAGGCGAAACCCGGATGGCTTGCCTCTCCATGAAGCAATGTGGCCTCCCGCCCGACCATATACTCCACCACAAGATCCCGATAGTGGCTATAAACCACCACCCGCTGCTGCAAACGCAATAGAGCAGTATGGGTTCCACAAATCCCAAACAGCAGAGTCAAAGCCAACCAAACCCAACGCGTACGACGGTAAATTCCACGATAAAGAAGAAGGATAAGCGCACAAAGAAGAAAGAAAATAACGACCACATGAAGCCCTGTGATATTAATATGATCCACCACCCCCCAAGCGATCCCGGAGACCCATTGGGTAAAACGTTGAAGCAAGGCAATCAAGAGGTAAAAGAGAAACGCTACCCCCTGAGAGAGCAGAGGAATAGAGGAGAGCAGCAAAAAGGCAATACCCAGGTAAAGAATCAAGGAAGCCAGGGGGATCACCACCAAATTGGTAAGAAGAAAGAGTATGGGGAAGCTGTGAAAGTAGTATAGGGTCAAGGGGACGATCCCCAGTTGGGCAGCCAAGGAGACCGACAGAAGATCCCAACCCCACCGAAAAATGCGGCAAGAGGGGGTAAATATGCCCGAAAGCGGCTTATGAAACGTAACAATGGAAATTACAGCCAGATAGCTCAGCTGGAAACCAATAGAGAACAGCAACAAGGGGTTAAGAAAAAGGAGGAACAAGGCAGAAGCGGCAATGGAGTTATGGATGGAGGTATGCCGTTCCAACTCTTTCCCGGTCACCACGAAAGAGAGCATCACCGTGGCGCGCATCACCGAAGGGGATAAACCAGTCACAAAGGCATAAGACCACAGGCCCAACAGCAACAGCAAATAACGAATCCAGCGCATCCGTTTCCTCCGGAAAAGGTATCTTAGAAGGGTGTTGATGATCAAAAACATCACCCCCACATGCAACCCTGACACGCAAAGGATATGCATTGCCCCGGCTCGGGAAAAGTTCGCCCTGGACTCCGGCGACAGGTTATCATCATAGCCAATGATCAGCGCGCCGGCAATGGCATAGAGCCCATCCGAAGGGGCATGCGCCGCCAACCGCTCAAGCAGTTTAAGGCGAACCTTAGTCGCAACACGTTGGATCATATAGCGCTTCACCGGCTTCAGCAGTACCAGAGAGGAGGCCTCACCATAGGCGAGGCACGCGATCCCTTTGCGTCGCAAAAAGAGGTTGTAGTCAAAGCCTCCGGGGTTCACCGGAAAGTGCAGCGGCACAACCCGTCCAGAGAAGAGGAAACGGTCGCCGGGCAGCAGGGCAACCTCCTCCCCGGCATCCTTCAGCACGACACGGATGCCCACAAGCGGTTGATGATTCGGAAAACATACATTTCCATACAGCGTCACCCTCTCTCCCTTTCTAACCGGAGCCTCTTTTACGGTGATGAGATAGTGAGGGGCCTCCGGAATCGCGGATAGTTCCTCCCCGCGAGAAGCGGACACACGGCAATAACCAAACAAGAGATAGGCCAAGGCGATCAAAAGACCCGACACCCAATGAAACCCCATGGCAACTCGTCCGCGAAGAAGCCAGAACCAAACAATCAACCCACCCAACGTAACCGTAAAAAGAGCCCAGGCAGGCAACGTATAACCGGGAAGATACTCCCCCAGAGCAATCCCGGGAAGAAAAAAGAGAAGCACCCTCACCAAGGGATATTGATTCAGATTCAGAGAGGTCATTGAAAGCCGTCAATAGTCACTATCCCTTTATACGGAAACAGCATCCATTGACACCCTTTCATCAGCACTAAAAAGGGCAACAAAGAGGATCCAACGGCTAAAAGCTACTTAACGTCTGTCTATAAAGTCCGATTTTTCAGCCTTCGCAAGCCTCAAATTCGAACGTTCTATACAGCCTCTTCTCAAAACGTTGACTTTATGGACAGGCACTATTTACAATACATATCAAGCCACTTCTGTGCCTGAGAAACCCCCATGAGCTTCGCCTTTTCCCAGTCGGCACAAGCTTTATTCCGCTCGCCATTGGCAAAATAGGCCAATCCCCGGTTATAAATGGGATTAGTAGCCTTGGGATTCTTCTCCATGGCTCTCGTATAGTAGAGGATCGCCTGCGCATTGTCTCCATTGGCTTTACAGGTGCTTCCCAAGCCGTTATAGGGCAACCAATTTTCCGGATCGAGCGCTACCGCCTGCAGATAATCCTGCTCAGCCAAGGCATAACTTTTCATCATGAAGTAGGTATTTCCCCGGTTCACATAGGCCTGTGCATTCCCGGGCTCAAGCTCAATGGAGTAAGAGAGATCCTCCACTGCCCTGTTAAAATCCTGGTTATTGGCAAACAACAAGCCACGGTTATAGTATGCGGAAGCCATCCGAGGGTTCAGGTCAATGGCTTTGTTGAAGGCCTCCATAGCCTCTCGCAACTTCATCACATTCATGGCTGCAGCTCCCTTAGAGTCCCAGGCAACGGCGTCATTGGGATCGCTTTGGGTAGCCAACCGAAACTCATGATATGCAGGCAAAAACTGCTGTTGAGCATTGAAATAACGTCCCTTTAAGGCGTGAAAATGCTCCAGATCAGGATTAAACCGGTCGATATAGGCCATATCCTCCTGTGCCTTATCATACTGTTTCAGGCTCATATAGGCCTCGACGCGGTAGTAACGAAAATGCACGTTGGTAGGATCCTCTTCGATGGCCTCATCAAAATGCTTCAAGGCCTCCTTATACTCCCCTTTTTGGGCTGCCGCAATCCCATTACGGATCCGGGAGAGATCCACCGATGCAGAGTTCCCCGGAATAGCAATCGCGTTTACCGGTTTCACAGCTTCTTTCCCTTTTCCCAACCACACGCCGGTGGTATCGGATTGAGAAGATTGTTCCTTCACCCCCGAATCCTGCCTAAAATTACAGGCAGAAAAAGAAAGAGACACCAATAGTACAAAAACAAACACTCTATTTTTCATCATGTTCCTTATTTTCAAGCATGTTCCACATCGCATCAGCCACCCGCTGAGAAGCACCGGCATCACCGAGAAGGTTATGCAGTTCAGCGTACGAAGATACTATTTCCTTCCGGGATTCCGTACCGGGAAGCAACTCCTCGAAGGCATCTAACAGGTTAGAGCGGTTCAATTCACGCTGTATCAACTCTTTCACAACCGGCCGATCAAGGATAATATTCACCAAAGAGATATATTTGATGGTAATCAGAAAACGCGCAATGAGGAAGGTGAGCAAAGAGCTCCGATAGCAGACCACCTGCGGCACACGAAAAGCAGCCGTTTCCAGGGTCGCAGTACCCGAAGTAACCAACGCCGCCATGGCACTGCTAAGAACAGGGTAAACTGTTTCATAGACCACCGTCACCTCCGGGTAATCGGCCAAATAGGAGGCGTACAAAGACTCATAATGGGAAAGGCCACAAAGGACAAAACGGTATTGGGGATAAACCTTCACCACCGAAAGCATCAGGGGAAGTATCTTTTTTATCTCCTGTCTTCGGGATCCCGGAAGGAGAGCCACCACCGGCTTATCTCCGGAAAATGCCTCCTCTTTCGCACGCTGTTTAAAGCGTGCCACCTCATCCATCAGGGGATGCCCCCCATAAAAACAGGACACCCCATGACTCCGGTAAAAGATCTCTTCAAAGGGAAGAATCACAAACATCTTGTCCGTGGTCTTTTTTATCTTTTTTATCCGATTTTTCTTCCAGGCCCAGACCTGTGGGGAGATGTAATAGAAGACCTTCAGCCCATGCTTTCGAGCAAAGGAGGCTATCCTAAGGTTAAAACCGGGGTAATCCACCAGGATCAACACATCCGGTTGAAAGGCAAGAATATCTTTTTTACAGAAGCTAAGATTGGAAAGAATCTCCCCCAAATGTTTTGCCACCTCCGCAAAACCCATAAAAGCCAGGTCGTGGATATGTTTTATAATAACCGCTCCTGCCGAAGCCATCTTATCGCCCCCCCAGGCACGAAAAGCAGCGTGGGGGTCCCTTTTTCGAAGCGACCGAATAAGGTTTGCGGCATGCATATCCCCGGAGGATTCACCTGCAATTACATAATACTTCATAAGCGACCAATGAGGATAAACAAGGAGATACCGGCGAAGAATGCCGCAATCAAAGCCCCCCTTCCGGCGACCTCTTTTTTACGCCTGAAGTAATACCATACATTTAAGGCTCCCGGGATCAGGGCCAACATAGAGGGCTTACCCGGATTTTCAAAAGCAATTCCCGCATCGCTATGCATGGTTCCATAAATGGCCGATATCACCAGCAGCACCAAGAAGATTTGTCCCATGGTAAGGAGAAATCCGGCATTAAAATTGTCTTTCTTATACATGGAACGACGTATTTTTTAAATAATCATAAGCGGTACAATCCAGCGACAACGGCACCACTGCCACATAGCCCTCATCCAGCACGGCATGTTCCATATCGGGGCCTTCATCCATCACCCGATACTGTCCGGAGATCCAGTAATACTCCTTTCCGTAGGGGTCAACCCGCTTATCGAAGTGCTCTCTCCAGCGTCCTTTGGCCATACGGCACATCTTCACCCCCTTTATGGCTTCTGCCGGAAGGTCGGGAATATTCACATTCAGGGTAATTCCCGGAGGAAGCCCATGCGCTACCACATGGGTTAACAGCTGCTCTACCGGCTTTTGACAAGCGGAAAATACCGCATCCCTGGCCTGATTACAAAGGGAGAAACCGATGGAGGGGATGCCCCCCAGCGTACCCTCTCGTGCGGCGGCCATCGTACCGGAGTAGAAAAAACTTGCCCCGGCATTATTCCCGTGATTGATGCCACTCAACACCATGTCGGGCGGCTCCTCAAACAGCTGTTGAAGACCGATCTTTACACAATCGACGGGGGTACCCGAACAGCTATATTCGCGGTATCCCTCTTCCTCAACAATCCGGTTCAGACGCAAGGGCGTACCCACCGTAACGGAATGGGACTGGCCGGAATGGTTCCGATCGGGAGCCACCACCGTAACCTCCCCAAAGGGTTTTGCAAAAGCAACAAGACGCTTCAACCCAAGAGCATTAATCCCATCATCATTGGAAATTAAAATACGATATTTCTTCATACTACACTCGTTCAATAAAACTCTTCAATTCCTCATAAAGCCGATGGGTAGGAAGTCCCATCACGTTAAAGTAGGATCCTTCAATATGCGTAATACCCACCAAGCCTATCCACTCCTGAATACCATAGGCACCGGCTTTATCATAGGGTTTATACGTATCAAGATAATAGGCGATCTCCCGGGGATGCAACGTAGCAAAAGTCACCCATGTGGAGTGGTGAAAACAGCGCTCCCCATCCCTACTCTTTATACAAACACCGGTAATCACCCGATGGCTCTTCCCGGAGAGTCTTTGAAGCATTTGCAAAGCCTCTTCCCGTCCGGAAGGCTTCCCCAATACTTCATCCTCGGTACAGACAATGGTATCAGCCGTCACCAACAAAGTTTTCTCCTCAAAAAAGGATTCACGAAAAGCACGAGCCTTCTGCACAGCCAAAGATGCTGCCAAAGCACCAAAAGACAAGGAAGAATCCAACGACTCCTGGCATCGTGAGGGGATCACCTCAAAATCAAAGCCCATGGCCTCCAAAAGTTGCTTCCGTCGCGGAGACCCCGACCCCAACACCAGCCGATAACCTGTTAAATCTATCATCCCCACCATACGCATCTACCAATAAAAAGCGTGTTCATTCATCCATTTACCCTGAATACGCATCACCTGCTCTATAATATCCCGCGCACATCCCTGGCCACCCTTATAACGGGAGATATAACCGGAGATTTGTCGTATCTCCTCGGCAGCATCTGCCGGACAGCAGGCCAACCCCACACGCTCCATCACCTCATAATCGGGAAGATCATCACCCATATAGATAATCTCTTCAGGATCAAGATCATACATATCACAATACGCCTCAAACTTCTCAAGCTTATAGGAGACCCCCAGGTAAATATCAGGGATCTTCAACGCCTCCAAGCGGTTACGCATCGACCGGGAGTTCCCCCCGGAGATGATGGCCACACGGTAGCCACTTCGCACCGCAATATTCAACGCATAGCCGTCCTTCACATTGGTGCGACGAATACCATCGCCATCGGGCATCATAATCACACTCCCATCGGAGAGAACCCCGTCATAATCAAAAATAAATGTCGTTATGTTCTTCAGCTTTTCCTTATAATTCACCATTTGACTTGCTCTTAAAGGGAGCTAAAAGTACGAATTTCCGCGTTACACTCCCTGATTAGGGAAGATATTCACCCGATGAAACTGTGCTTTTTTCTCCATTATCACTTTTGCTCTCTGCTATTTCAGCATCTCCCCCACTATATTTCCGTAAAATGTGCGCTGTTAACACATCGTACAAAACCTGGTACGAAGGGCTGTCAGCCAAAGAGAGCCGATGTTTCTCTATAACCGTACGGTCGTTGCGTCTTGCCGGCCCTGTCTGAACCGCTGCCGGAGATCCAGTCATCACCTTCCGGGCCGTCTCCATAATGAGAGGACGAATCAAATCCATCTCCAGCCCCTTGGGGATTAAAAGCTCTTCAGCCACCACGTAGAGATAGTTGACGAAGTTACAGCAAAAAACGGCACTGAGGTGCAACGTGGCCCGTTGTTCCGGAGAGACGAACAGCACATGGGAAGAGATCTTCGCAGCCAAGGCGCTCACCACCGGTTTGTCCGCCTCCTTAGCCGTCTCTAACAACAGGGGGACGGAAGAGAGGTCCAAATCCTTATGTTTACTAAAGGTTTGTAACGGATAGAGCACCCCTACCCTCTCCGAGGCTCTTGCGAGCACCCCCCGCTCCAACGACCCGGAAGTGTGCAGCAACAGGGTCCCGCTTAGAGAGATCCCGGCAAGCACCTGCTCATAGGCATCATCCTTAAGACAAAATACCACGGCATCTACGGAAACATCAAGGGCCTCAAGCGAGGATAAAGCCTCCGCATCAAGAGCTTTAGCCAAGGCCTTGGCATGAGCATAGTTGCGGCTATAGACCTGTGCCACATTCACTCCCGCAGTATGCCACGCCCGTCCCAAATGCGTAGCCACATTCCCGGCTCCCACCAATGCAATGTTTAAGACACCCTCTCTCATACAAGCCCCAAAAGTACAAAACTTTCCATTGGCGATAGCACAATGGACTTAATAGGATAATCACGCGGTAACAAGATAATTTAACAAGGAGCTAATTAGAGGTTGTCTATAACGTCCGACTTCTTCGTGATGCTTGTTTTCCAAAGGATTATTTCGGCGTTGCTCAATACGATCGCATTTACCCCGGTAAACTCCCCTATTTCAGCCTTCGCAAGCCTCAAATTCGAACGTTCTATACAGACGCTGCTCAAAACCTTGACTTTACGGATAGACACTACCTATGTACGACTTATCATATACAGGATAACGAATAACACCATGTAATCGGGTAGACGGCTGACGGCCGAATGACCGTCAGTGCGCCTCACTTTTTGTATACGCTCATCAAAACTCATTGCCGATGTTTTTCGGGTTGCTGCCTTCACGGAAAACCTCACGGTTAACCTGCTGCAACTCACTCACCGTTCGGGGTGTTACTCCCACCTGTAAGGGAGTTTCACCCTCTGAAGAAAAGAGCACACGGCCTGCCATTATTGAAATTAAGGTTGTATTTTAGCCTTTTTCAATGGCTTGCAAGCAGTGTGCGCTGCATGAGTATCATGCAGCGCACACACAAGGTATATATGCTATGGCAGGCAACGTGCAAATTTTAAACATTTACGCATTTCTTCCGCCATATTTACCATATTTTTCCTGAAAAAATTAAACTTATCAAGATATAACAAACAGGACTAACGGTGTAGCGTATCTTGGAGATTTCTGTTTCAAAACAGCCATAGGATATATACCTAACCCGTTAGTTACAAGTAGGGAAAACAGCACTTTATCCCTGAGACCAAAATAAATTTGTTTTTTACGTAATTTTTTTTGAAATTTGCACGTAAACTATACGTTATGGATAAAAAATTAACCTTAAGTCTTAATGAAAGTATTATAGAAAGTGCTAAAATCTACGCTAAATCTAACAGTACTAGTTTGTCAAAATTAGTAGAATCATATTTAAGTATTCTTACAAAAAAGAAAACCGAAAAAGTAGAGGTTACACCATTAGTCAAAAGTTTGAGTGGAGTAATTGACTTGTCTTCTGATTTTGATGAAAAAGAATTATATAGAGATTATTTAATAGAAAAGTATAAATGAACAGAATATTAGTAGATACAAATATTGTAATTGACCTTTTAGCACAACGAAAGGAATTTTATGACGAGGCATCAGCACTTTTTTCTCTTTCTGATAAAAAGGAAATTAATCTAACCATTTCATCACTAACATTTGCGAGTACAAATTATATTTTAAGTAAACAAAAAAGTCCTAAACGAGCGAGAGAGATACTAAGGAAATTTAAAGTTTTAGTTGAGATATTAAACTTGAATGATAAGATAATTGAACTTGCTTTGAGTGATGAATTATTTCTGGATTTTGAAGATGGGTTACAATATTATTCTGCAATAGAAAACAATGTAGATATGATATTAACAAGGAATAAAAAGGACTTTAAGAACGCTAAAATTCCTGTTTTAACAGCAAGAGAGTATTTATCAAAACAACACCTGTAGCCAATACAACAGGTCGATAAGCGGTGCGTAGCACCCAGCGTGTAGTCCAGGTTGAACGATATCCCGGCCTTAGGCGAACAGCGATGTACTTCATAAAGGTTTTCGGAAGTTTTAGATTGATTTTTTGGGTATTGGTCTTGCTTGATTGGGGGTAGATATGCCAATCTTTGCCACGGTATGTTTCTATTTTTGACGTATGAGCATGCCAATAGACACTACCTATGTACGACTTATCATATACAGGATAACGAATAACACCATGTAATCGGGTAGACGGCTGACGGCCGAATGACCGTCAGTGCGCCTCCTGACGGCCGAATGACCGTCAGTGCGCCTCTCACAGTGCTGCTGAATCCTTCGAAATACCACCGTACGTACGGGTCTCGTATACAGTGGCTCACTAAATTACGGGTAATAAGGAGTGCATAAAGAATACGGGCAACGTTGAGAGCTGAAAAGTGTTTCATCTTGTCCGCACTTTTGCGTTTATTTTGTATTTTTGGAAGTGTAAAAAATAAAAGACGACAAGTGCTACGAGCCATGCAGATTTGAAAACTTATCGCTTTCAACTCCCGCGCTATTCATACACTGTGATCCGTTATAGCTAGTGTCTGTCCATAAAGTCAACGTTTTGAAAAGAGGCTGTATAGAAAGTTCGAATTCGAGGCTTGCGAAGGCTGAAATAGGTGAGTTTACTGGGGTAAATGACCATTTGGAAGACAAGCGTAACGAAGAAGTCGGACTTTATAGACGGACTCTAGCTAGTTTAGGATAGCAAGGATAAAGCCGATAAACATAAAAAAAACATTTGTTGATACAGAAAAGAATACGTTAGAACTATCTCCAACCATATTTTGGGATACCGATATTGATAAACTAGATTATGAAAAATATGCGAGACATATTATAGAACGTATTTTAATGCGTGGAATGTTAAAAGATTGGTTTGAAATAAAGCGCTATTATGGTCTTGAACGAATTAAAATTGAGGTTCTGAAAATACGTTATTTGGATAAAGTAACTTTAAATTTTTGCAGCAAATATTTTAAACTACCGAAAAAACAATTCAAATGTTACAATACCGAACAGTCTATCCAACAACGCTGGAATTATTGAAAAAACTCATGCAATATGAGAGTTTAAGAAAAACATTTTTAGTTGGCGGAACAGCATTAGCATTACAATTAGGCCATCGCATTTCTGTGGGTATTGATTTATTTTCAGAAATAAATTTTGAGACAAATGATATGCAATAGCCAACAGAGGAGCAAAAAAAGATTTCTTTGATATTTATGAATTAATGAAAACTTTCTCATTGCCTGATATGTTTAGACTTTTTTCGAGAAAATATCCGGATATTGCACATTTTCATATCGTAAAAAGTTTGACATATTTTGAAGATGCAGAGATAGAATTTGACCCAATAATGTTAAATGAAACAGACGGGGAAACAGTAAAGCAAACAATTGAAGACAATGTAAGTAGATTTGTCTAAATCACTAAACAGTACGGTAATGGACACATTTCAAGACAAAACGGTTTTGATAACCGGCGGGGCTTCGGGCATTGGTAAAATCATGACACGCTTAATGTTAGAGCGCCATGCCAACCTGGTTATCTGGGATATCCATCAGAAGAATATTGACCAAACAGTGGCGGAGTTTGCCCACCTGGGAAAGATTAGAGGCTTTAATGTGGATGTCTCCAACAGGGAACAGGTCAACGAAACGGCAAAACAGGTCCAACAACAAGTGGGGAAGGTTGATATCCTGATCAATAATGCCGGGATCGTTGTGGGTAAATATTTTAACGAACACACCTCCACCGATATTTCAAGAACCATGGAGATTAACGCAATGGCTCCCATGTATGTAACCCTGGCCTTTATCAATGAGATGATCGCCCAAAATTCGGGACATATTTGCAACATTGCCTCTTCTGCAGGGATCCTTTCCAACCCGAAGATGTCGGTATATGCCGCCAGTAAATGGTCGCTTATCGGTTGGTCGGATAGTTTGCGTTTGGAGATGATACAACAAGGAAAGCAAGTCCATGTGACAACGATTATGCCTTACTATATTCATACGGGAATGTTTGATGGTGTACGCTCGAAGATTCCCATTCTTGATCCAGAGGCAACGGCTCGTACCATCATTAAGGCCATTGAAAAGAAGAAGAAAATGCGAACCATCCCCGGATATATTTATCGGCTCATCCGCTTTTCACAGGCGGTAATGCCCATCGCTTTTTTTGACTGGTTGGTGGGAAAGGTTTTTGGGATTTATACGACCATGGAATACTTCACCGGACGGAAAAAATAAACGAACTCATTTAAGCAGGTTTTAACATAGCGCAAACAAAAGATGGAAGCAACAGACAATCAAATTATCACCCGTTATATTGAACAACAAAGAGCCTTTTTTGCAACACATGCAACCAAGAGCATCTCATTTCGGCTGAAGCAGCTAAAAAGACTAAAAAAAGCAATCCTAACCTATCAACGACAAATAGAGGATGCGTTATGGAAGGATCTGCATAAATCACCGGAAGAGTCTTTTCTAACGGAAATAAGTATCGTAACCGGTGAAATTGAAAATCACATAAGGCATCTGCGCAAATGGGCCCGCCCCCAAAGAGTTTCTACCCCCATTCATCTATTTCCTTCACGCAGTAAAATCCTCTACGAACCTCTTGGAGTGGCCCTGATTGTGGCTCCATGGAACTACCCCTTCCAGTTACTTATCAACTCGTTGGTGGGAGCCATCTCATCAGGGTGTTGCGCTATTTTAAAACCCTCGCCCTACACGCCAACCATCGCAACACTCATGGAGAAGATGTTGGCAGAGCTTTTTGACACCAACTATGTGGCAACGGTTCAGGGCAATCGAGATACCAATACCTTCCTGTTTCATCAACGCTTTGACCTTATCTTTTTGACGGGAAGCCCCTACCTCGGAAAAGTGGCCATGAAAGCCGCTTCCGAGCACTTAACCCCAATGGTGTTGGAGTTGGGAGGGAAAAGTCCCTGTATTGTGGATGAAGATGCGGCCCTTGATGTGGCAGCAAAAAGAATTGTCTGGGGAAAACTCATCAACGCCGGACAGACATGTATTGCCCCCGACTACCTCTTTGTACATCACGCGGTAAAGGATCGCCTCTTGCAAAAAATCATAGCATATACGGAGAAGATGTACGGGAAAGAGATCAAAAAAAGCAGGTTCTACCCGCGCATTGTGAACGAAAAGGCCGTGAGCCGACTATCTGCACTACTTAAAGAGGGGAAGATCATATACGGAGGCGATATTGATGAAAAGGAGCGCTTCATATCCCCGACCCTTATTGACGAGGTACAACCCGACTTTGCCATTATGCAGGAGGAGATCTTCGGCCCGCTCTTACCGGTTTTAAGTTTCGAGCATATGGATGAGGTCTTGCAATATATCAACAAGCACGAAAAACCATTGGCCTTTTACTATTTTGGGAAAAATAAAAAAGCGAAGGAGGTGCTCTATAAATCCACCTCCGGTGGCGCGTGTGTAAACGATACCCTTATGCACATCACCAATCACCACCTTCCCTTTGGGGGCGTGGGGAACAGCGGCATGGGAAAATACCACGGGAAAGACAGTTTTTTAGCCTTTAGCAACCGCCGGGCAGTAGTTACCACGCCCACACAACTTGACTTGCCATTGAAATATGTACCCTTTACCTATTTCAAATGGATAAAGAAGATCTTATCCTAAAACGTTACCCATAAACATCCAGCGGGGAGCCACATAACGGTTGCTTCGGTATTAATTCTCCGGAAGTTACACGAAAGATCCTCAAGGAGCGTCCCTAAAATGAAACCTTACCGAGAGAATCAACTGGGAGGGTCGCAATTGGTACACCGATTCGGTAATAAGGGAAGCCCCCGTGTGGTAGAGCAGGTAGGTGTCGTTATTTAAGATGTTATTCCATCTGAGCTCCATACTAATCTTCCGGGGAAGCGTAAGTTTGTAATGAAAATCCAAAAAGTAGTTGGGATTATCATCGTGGTTATAATACGCTCCCGTAAGGCTTATCATGTGGTTTCGCCCGGGAAAGGCAAAAAGCTCCGCCTCATGCCGCATCATCTTGACAGTTACGGTCTCACCCTTGGGGATAACGGACTCGATAACCGTAGCATGCACGCCATACTCCACCGTAAACCAGTTAGTCACCCTTACATTACATGAGGGACGGATATCCAACATCCGAACGGAACTGTGGAATAGCACCCCATTGACCAGCGATGTCTCGCCTCTTATGGAGGCCTGGGTATTGAGATCAATGGTAGACTTAAGTTTCGTAAAATACTTACTGGAAACCCACTTTGCATAGTGAGTATTCCGGGTATTAGGTAGCTCCATAGCCGTTCTCACAACCGCTCCATCCCCATTAACCCTACGCTCGTACAACAGGGTATTTTCGGTACTATTGAACAGGTATTGCCATGAATTAAAGAAGGCGGTAATAGCATTGTTGTATTTAAGGGTTAGTGAGAGGCTACGGGTAGTTCGCTGCTGTAAAGGCACCGCATTCTGAGAAAGATTGCGATAGCTTCTCAGCAAGTATCCGTAGTAATGGTTGTCGGGATCGCCGCTACCATGGGTTTGTGACAGACCAAGATAGAGTTCCCAAAACCCATTAAACTTGCTTCTGAGGCTTAATGAGGGATCGAAATAGCCGTTTCTTGTTTGAGTATCCACCCCTTGGACAGGATCCCGAAAATCGTCCTGCTGCCAATAGAAGGGGAGACTCCCTTTAAACGTCCATGCACCATACTTGTAGGTCACCTTCACTTTTCCATAAATTTTCAAACGATCGGTGGTAAGTTCATTGACAAACGGAGAGGGTGCATCGTCGGTCATTCCGGCACGATTCTGCAATCCCATGGTACTGCTCAACGTTTGGGAACGATACTGCACGCCCATACGTGGTGTGATGACAAAACGAGATTTCGAAAAGACCATCCCGGTGCTATTATCCGTATAAATCCTTTTAAGGCCAAGATACTGCATGGCCATGGCGTAAGGAACGCTGTCGTGCAAGAGTGCAGGATAGGGGCCGGGAGAAACGGACAGGGTTTGGTCGGTATGATCATAGCTAACGTATGAATTCAGCTCCAAAAGACGATCGCCCACCTTATAAATGGAGTGGAGCTCATTGGAGATTCCTTGCAGCGGACAATCATGATGCTGCGCTATTTCACCGGCATCAGAAATCACCATCCCGGAGAACTGATCCCACCGCGACCGAAAGGTGAGCAGGTTATCGAAATAGTTATTTTCGACGTTTCTGTTAAGGGCTATCTTCCCCAGCAAGTGGTTTTCATGAAGGTTGTTCCTATACTGTTCTGTAAAAATAAGCGTGTCGCCGGGAACAAGAAGAGTACGGTGTGTGGCCGCCTTCTGGTGCTGTTTATCATTGATGTAGAAAAGATTCATCCGAAGTTGAAAGTCATTATTCAAGCTTGTGAGCGCATTAATATTCCCGTAATGGCTTTGGTTGTCAAGATAGCGGCGTTTCTCCAGTGTGGGGGTAATGGGCTGCTGAATGCCCATCAGGCCGGAACTGAGGGAGGGGCGATCACGGAGATTTAAGGCATCGTCGTAGGTAAGAACCCGGAGATGCTCTGCCACGTCACGCCCCGTGTTATTACCCTGGTACGAAACAACCATCTGCACCTTCCGGGTAAAAATCATCGGAGTGACATTCAGGTCCCACAGCAGGGGCCAGATACCAGCTCCGACAAAAGCATTTCCGGTTATGGTGACATCGTTTTTAAGCTTGATGTTGATGGAGGCCTGAGACGACTCCACTTTGTCTTCGAGTATCTTCACCGGCTGGTGGTTCTCCATAATCTCCACCGTACTCACCGACTGATGCGGCAGGTTTTTACTGATCACCGAATAGCTCCCATCCATCAGATCCAGCCCTTCCACGTAGAATTTTTGTAGTGGTAGTCCCTGGTACAGAATCTGTCCGTTGGGTTCTATCTCGATGCCGGGAATTTTCTTCAGCACATCCTCAATCACCACATCCTCTTTTCCTGCCAGTGTGGAGATGAGGAAAGAGAGCGTATCGCCGCGCCGTTCCAGCATGGGTGCCTGCACCGTAACACCCTTGATCTCCTTTACCTCTTCCGTAAGGATGAAGTCGGCTGTTTGTGTTTTATTGCTGATGCTGCGCATCTCATTACGATACTGGATAGAGCTCACCACCAGGAGGAGACTATCGGTGCGGTGGTTTACCTCTGCCTTGTATTCGCCTTTTGCATTGGTTATCCCGAATGAAATCAGGGAAGTATTATCCGGGAGATAGACCATTACATTGATTAGGGAGAGTGGTTTTCCTTTGTGGGAGGTGATGGTTCCTGTGATGGTGGTTTGGGCGCATAAGAAAATGGGCCATAGCCAGATTGCCAGAATTGAAATAATGGAAGTTGATATGACTTTTCTTGCCATGGATTATTTCCTGTCTAATTCAAGAGGATTGTTTCTAACTCTAATTTTTGACTTTGCGTGTTTAATATTTTCTTTACTAATACCAGCTTGTTTATATAGAGCCCCAATGTTGTCACGGAAATTATCTTCTGCCTTAAAAAACATCGTTTTACTTATTTCATGATACTCCTTTCCCCGCATGTCAATATTCAATTTCTCTTTAGGAATTTCTATACTTAAAAAACGAAAAACGTAATGATTCTTTGTATCATGGATATCCAGAATCAAACCCGGTAATCCATAAAACTTATATGGCCCCTCACTGTATGGTATATCCGGGGAATACCAGGCAACCCAACTCCTCCCACTATATTCACATGTTGCTTTGCGTACTAAATACCCGTGGATAGTATCAGTTTCATTATGTAACTTCCATTTCAAAAAGGTCATCTCTTCCATATATTTGTAATTATTTGGCATTATCCTTTCAAAATGGGTTAAATACCCTTGTGGGAAGTTTTTAAAAATTTGGTAACCAAATCGAGATAGATACTTGGGGGGTGTTCTGCAAAAAGCACTAAACTCCTCTCTGGACTTCATTCTTCGGAAGATCGTATCTTCAATAAAATAATTTTTACTGACAAACTTATGAACGCTATCCCCGATCAATAGATACATCACTTCTTTCTTTTTGAAATCGGAACAAAGTGAGTCTTCTTGATATTCCAATTCGTAACTAACGATATACACACATGAGTCAAATGTGTTGATGGGATAATCAAATCTTAACTGAGAAAAACAATTTGATATGGTTAACACAAAGCAACCGATCACTAACAAGGTTCTCATAAATGATTTATTTAAAAAGAGGTATGACATAATTTCATGCCTCAAATAATTAATAATTAACTATAAAATACCTGACCCACACAAAGTCTCAATAAAAACTCTTCGGTCATCATCATCGTATACTATGGCATAGCATCGTGTCCCATCAGGGCACTCCAATATTTCTGTTGCACAAGGATCTTCCTCCTCAGCTGAGACATTTAAAGTAGGAGCAATACAGAAAAACCCTAAAACAGCAATAAACATCAATAATTTCTTCACTTTGATTTTTCTAACGTTAATAAAAAAGTGAAAAGAGTAGCGTTCAGGCCATCCAAACATGTTAATGGATGGCCAAATTAGAGGAAGAAATTCTTCCCAATTTGGAACATATCAACAGTCGGATATATATGGAGCATCAGCAAGTTAAAGGTTATTAAATAGTGTTATAAATACAAAATACGATTTTTTCATTTTTTTTGGATTAGTTGTGTATATATCAATTTATTGATAATAACTCTCATTAAACAGAGTCCGTCTATAAAGTCCGACTTCTTCGTTATGCTTGTCTTCAAAATGGTCATTTACCCCAGTAAACTCACATTTTTCAGCCTTCGCAAGCCTCGAA
>PDWI01000699.1_pt1 | contig 75912 bp, 71 predicted proteins | sample 1430891 | NCBI WGS metagenome assembly PDWI01 (sample SAMN01162508, study PRJNA174530) | Oral metagenome, whole genome shotgun sequencing project. | biome: Marine environment; feature: Marine mammal; material: Swab sample of the gingival sulcus; isolation source: swab sample of gingival sulcus...
TTTAAAGTTCATAAAAAAATAAAAATAGCCAGATAATGAAATAATTTTCTTTAACTGACTATTTTTTTCATCATTTAAGTTCTTAACTTAATGACATTGAGTTCTCACCTCTCTATCTAAATTCCATTTAAATTTATAATTTTATAAATTTGTTATTCGCAATCATGATTATACTTCTTAACAAGACTGTGTATTTTTTGTTTATACTCATCGTCTAATTTATCATCACACAAAAGTTTATCTATCAGCTCTGGTCGCCTTTGTAAAGTGATTTCAACTGACTGTTGTAATCTCCACTCATCAATTTTTTGATGATTTCCAGATAATAAAACTTTAGGAACATCATCACCATTATATTCAGCGGGTCTTGTATAATGTGGATACTCAAGCAAATAATTATAATGGCTCTCATCTTCAAACGATACACTAGATGATAAAACCCCATCTATCATTCTACTTATAGAGTCCATTAAAACCATAGCTGGTAACTCTCCACCCGTCAATACAAAATCTCCTATAGATATTTCATCAGTAACATATCTATCAATAAATCTTTGGTCAATTCCCTCATAATGTCCACAAACCAAAATAAGATTTTTTTCATTAGACAACTCTTTTACATCTTGTTGGGTTAAAGTTTTTCCTTTTGGGGTAAGATACACCACCCTAGTATTTTTATAATCTTTAATACTCTCCAAAGAATTTTTTAAAGGCTCTAACTGCATTACCATACCAGAACCGCCACCATATGGATAATCATCAACACTTTTATGTTTATTATTAGAAAAATCTCTAATATTGATTACTTCGCTTTCAATAATCCCAGAATCAATAGCTCTTCCAATGATACTCGTTTTAAAAAAGTTATCAAACATTTCAGGAAATAATGTTAATACGCTAAATTTCATTAATCTATCAACCCTTCAATTAATTCAACAATAACTTTACGATTTTCAATATCTATCTCTTTAATAAATTCATCAACATGAGGTATAAAAAACTGATTATTTTTAATATCTACACATTCAATAAGAGCTTGTGGCATATTAGTTAAATAATCTTTAACTACACCTATAATATTGTCATCTTTATCTACAATATCACAACCAATAATATCAGCAATATAAAACTCATCTTCATCTAATTCTTCTAAATCTTGTCTATATATATATATTTCTCTATTTTTAAATTTTTCAACATCATTTATACTATTAAATCCTTTTAATTTAGCTAAAACCATATTTTTATGATATTTAACCCCTACAAGTTTATAAGTTTCTTTAAATCCATCAATCATAATTTTTTTATAATTTTCAAAATTATTTTGATATGTATATGGATAAATTTTAATATCTCCACGAAGTCCATGTGTATTTGTAATTTTACCAACTATAATCTTATCTTTCATATTCACCTCATAAATTTTAAAGAAAAAAGGTTCATAGGATATACCCATGAACCATAGAATTTATTGAATAATCTCAACAACAACTCTCTTGTTTTCCTTTGTAGCCGCAGCTTTAACAACAGTTCTTAGGGCTTTGGCTATCCTGCCTTGCTTCCCAATAACTTTGCCCATATCATCAGCAGAAACTTTAAGCTCTATAATAACTGACTGAGAACCCTCAATCTCTTTTACTTCTACTTCTTCTGGACTATCCACAAGAGCTTTTGCAATCACTCTAACCAATTCACCCATATTTAATCCCCCGATGTAATGTTTCTATTTTTTATCGTAAATGCCGTGTTTTTTAAATAAATCTTTTACAGTATCAGTAGGTTGTGCACCGTTATTTAACCACTTAATTGCCTTTTCATCGTCAATCTTAACCTGTACTGGCTCAGAAATAGGGTTGTAATATCCAATCTCTTCAATACATCTTCCATCTCTTGGAGAACGAGAATCAGCAACAACTACTCTATAAAAAGGTCTTTTCTTAGAACCCATTCTTCTTAATCTAATTTTTACTGCCATTTAAAACACCTCCTTATTTTTTAATAATATATAAATAAAGCAATAGCTTATTTAATCCATTAAAATGGTAATCTTAGTCCTTTCCCTAACTTACCTTTTTTCATTTTCTTTTCCATCATTCCCATTTGTTTCATCATCTTTTTAGTTTGTTCAAATTGCTTTAAAAGTCGGTTTACAGACGCTACAGTCGTTCCACAACCATTTGCTATCCTACGTTTTCTACTAGAATTAATTATTGATGGTTTTTGTCTTTCTTGTACAGTCATAGATTGAATTATAGCTTCAATTTTAACTATTTCTTTATCATCAACTTGAACATTCTTCATAGCTGAAGAATTCATACCAGGAATCATAGCAAGTATATCTGTTAAAGAGCCCATCTTTTTAATTTGTTGCATTTGATCTAAAAAATCTTCTAAATTAAGCTCTGAATTTTTTATCTTTTGTTCTAATTTTTTAGCTTTTTCCTCATCAAATGCAGCTTCTGCCTTTTCTATAAGTGAAAGTACATCACCCATTCCAAGTATCCTAGACGCTATTCTATCAGGGTGAAATTCCTCTATATCAGTAAGTTTTTCACCAATACCTGCAAACTTTATAGGCTTACCAGTAACAGCCTTTACAGATAAAGCAGCTCCACCTCTTGTATCACCATCAAGTTTTGTAAGCACAAGTCCATCAATACCAAGCTGTTCATTAAAAGATTCAGCTACATTAACCGCATCTTGACCAGTCATAGAATCAACTACAAGTAGTATTTCATGCGGCTTAACACTCCCTTTTACATCTTTTAACTCTTGCATAAGATTTTCATCTATATGAAGTCGTCCAGCAGTATCTATAATAACAACATCGTTATTATTTTTCTTAGCATGCTCTAAAGCAGCCCTAGAAATATCTACAGGACTAAGCTTATCTCCCATAGAAAACACAGGAACATCTAGCGAATCCCCTACTACATGCAACTGTTTAATAGCAGCAGGTCTATATACGTCACATGCGACCAAAAGTGGTCGTTTTCCCATTTTTTTAAAAAGTCCACCTATTTTACCACTCGTAGTAGTTTTACCAGCACCTTGAAGTCCAACCATCATAATAATAGTAGGCTTGCCTATAAAACTAATTTTACTCTGTGATGAACCCATAAGATTTGTTAATTCTTCATTTACTATCTTTATAACTTGTTGAGCAGGAGTTAAACTTCCCATAACTTCCTCTCCAACAGCTCTAGCAGATACCGTCTTAACAAAATCTTTAACAATTTTATAATTTACATCAGCTTCTAATAACGCAAGCTTTACTTCTCGCATAGCAGATTTAATATCAGCTTCTGTTAATTTACCTTTATTCTTTAATTTTGAAAATGCATTTTGTAATTTATCAGACAAACTTTCAAAAACCAAATCTAATCCTCCTGATTTTGTGTTAATACGCTATTTGCCATATCTATAATTTCATCAAGTATTTTACAAGTTTCAATCTTTTCAATAATATTATCATGCTTTCTTAAATCGTTAGCCCTATTTAATATAAATTCAATACCCTCTCTAGTATTAGTAAACTTCTCATATAAACCAAGCTTATTTTCATAGTTCTCAAGAGTTTTTTCCGAACGCTTAATACTATCAAAAGCCGCTTGTCGACTGATTTTTAACTCTTCAGAAATTTCAGCTAAAGTGAAATCTTGAATACAAAATAATTCAATTACAGACTTTTGTTTATGGGTTAGCAACTCACCATAAAAATCATATAAATTGCCAATTCTAATTTTTTTCTCTATCATAATATCCTCTGTAAAGGTTTTTTGCTTTACAGAGGATATTGTACACTTTATCTATGCTGTTGTCAATGCTTTTTTATTATTTTGTTTGTAAAAGTGCTTTTACAAAACTCTCAGGTTCAAAATTCTCTAAATCGTCCATTTTTTCACCTACTCCAACAAGCTTTACAGGAATACCTACCTCTGTCTTTATAGCAAGTACCGCTCCACCTTTTGCTGTTCCATCTAATTTGGTAAGTACAAGTCCTGTAATGTCTGCAACTTCTTTAAATAATTTTGCTTGCTGAACAGCATTTTGACCAGTAGTAGCATCTAATACAAGTAAAACTTCTTTTTCAGCCTCAGCAAATTCTCTATTTACAATCCTAAAAATCTTCTCTAATTCATTCATAAGATTCTTTTTATTATGAAGTCTACCAGCTGTATCTACTATAAGTACATCTACATTTCTTGATTTAGCTGCCGATATAGAATCAAACACAACAGATGCAGGATCAGCTCCTTCATGTTGAGCAATTATATCAACACCTGTTCTATCAGCCCAAACTTTTAATTGGTCAATCGCAGCAGCTCTAAAAGTGTCAGCAGCAGAAAGAAGCACTTTTTTATTTTGAGCTTTTAATCTAGCAGCTAGCTTTCCAATAGAAGTAGTTTTTCCAACTCCATTTACACCTATAAAAAACACAATAGATGGAGACTTATCAATATTCAAATGCGATGATTCTTCATTTGCCATAAAGCCCATTAGCACATCAAAAAGAACTTCTTTGATTTGTGAAGATTCTTTAATTTTTCTACGTTTAAGTTCATCTCTTAACTCATCAATTATTTTCATAGTAGTATCCATACCTACATCTGCCATTATAAGTATTTCTTCTAACTCCTCAAATAAATCGTCATCAATCTCTCCATAATTAGTAAGCAAATCATCAATTACATCTGTTATGCCTTTTCGTGTTTTATTAAGTCCATCTAATAATTTTTGAAAAAATCCAGTTTTTTGTACTTTCTCAATAACTTCATCTTCTTTTAATTCTTCAACTTTATCAGTCTGTTCCCCCACATCTTCCAATTCAATATTTTCATTTTCTCTAATTTCAGATTCAATAATATCTTGAGTTTCAAATAATTCTTCGTTTATCTTTTCTTCATCAATATCAACCACTTCTTTTAACTGAATTTCAACATCTTCTTTTTTTTCTTGCTCTTTATTTTGCTTTTTACCAAAAAAATTTTTAAACATAATCTTCTCCTACATATTTTCTAATTTCATTGAAACAACTTTGGATACACCATATTCTTGCATAGTTACTCCATATAGCACATCTGCAATCTCCATAGTCCCTTTTCTATGAGTTATAATAACAAATTGTGATTTCCTTGTAAAATGCTCTAAAAATTCTGCAAACCTTGTTACATTAATATCATCAAGAGCTGCCTCTATCTCATCAAGAATACAGAATGGAGATGGCTTTGTCTTTAATATAGCAAATAATAATGCAATCGCAGTAAGTGCTTTCTCTCCACCAGAAAGTAAAGATAAATCTTGCAATTTCTTACCAGATGGTTGAGCGAGTATCCCTATATCGCTCTCTAGTACATTCTCATCATCATCAAGCACTAAATCAGATTTTCCACCACCAAACAATTCAGAAAATATCTCAATAAAATTATTTCTAACTCTTTTGAAATTTTGTCTAAATTCTAATTCCATCACATTTTCTAAATCTTTAATAACTTTTCTTAAACTTCTCTGTGCATCGAGTAAATCCGAACGTTGCGAAGATAAAAATTCATATCTTTCTTTTACATTCTCATATTCTTCAATAGCACCTAAATTAACATCACCTATTTCCTTTAAACGTTTTTTAATATCTTTTATTTGTTTTACTGCATCTTTATGATGTTCTTTTTTAAATTTTAAAGCCTCAATTATTGAAATTTCATATTTCTCCCAAATTTCAGATATAATATTTTCTCTTTCAAGTTCTCGCTTAGCAAAAACTATATCCAATTTATGAATTTTATCTTTTATATCATCCAAATTTAGAAGAACATTATCAATTTGTTTTACTTTATCATTAATAATACTTTCTATCTCTTGACGCTGACTTTCTAATAAAGTTTTCTTTTGTTCATAGCTTTCATTAAATTTAGTTTCTTTTTCAATCTCAATAACTATATTTTCTAAATCAGCGGTTAATACTTCAAAATCTTTTTCCATGTCCTCAAGAATTTTTATATAATTAGACTCTTTTTCTAAATTGCTATTTTGTTCAGCATTAATCCTAAAAATATCTTTTTCCAAATTGGAATGTTTTTCTTCAAGAGTAGCAAATTCTATTTTTATTTTAGTTATTTGATTTTTAAATAATTCTATATCATCAGAAACACTTTTGATAAACTCACTATTTTTTGATATTTCTTGAGTTAATTTTAAATGTTCTTCATTTTGATGTTTAATTCTTTGCTCGGTTTCAGTAATACTTTCTAATATTTGCTCAATTTGATTTTTAAGATTTTGTTTTTCATCTGTATTCTTTTTTATATCTAACTCAAAAGAATTTATCTCGTCATCTAAACTTTTTAAACTTTCAGATAATTCAACTAATTTTATCCTATTTTCTGAAAATTTTATATTTAGCTCCGATTGTTGATTTAAACTATCATCCAATAGTCGCTTTTTACTTTCAAAAAGGTTTGAACTCTCATCATAATTAATTTTAAACCCTTCAATACTATTTTTTAAATCATCAATTTGACGTTTTCTAGCAAATATATTAGAAATATTAGACTTAAAAGAACCACCTGTTATGCTTCCACCTTGAATTAAAACTTCACCATCTAAAGTTACAACTTTGTATTTTATATTAGGTATCTTTAAAACTTCCATACCATTATCAAAGTTATCTACAACAACCATTCTTCCAAGTAAATTTTCAAATACATTTTGATATTTTTCATCAAATGAAATAAGTTCACTAGCCTTACCTAAATACCCTTTGCACTTTTGAATCTTGGATAAACTATTTGTGTCATCACCTCTTGATTGAACATTAGACAAAGGTAAAAATGTAACTCTACCTATCTTCTCTCGCTTTAGGTACTCTATAATTCTCTTAGCATCAGATGAATCTTCACAAACTATATTTTGCATTTTTCTACCAAGTGATATATCAATCGCTTTTTCATACTTCTTATCAACAGAAATAAGTTCTGCGACAACTCCAATTATCCCTCTACCAAGCTTAACATCAGACTTACACTGCTTTAAAACCTTTTGAACACTTCTATCGAAACCATCATAATTATCTGCTAGTTCTGATAATATCTGCATTTCGCTATCTGCCTTAGTTAACTCTGACTCTATCTTCCTTATTTTGTCCTCAGTTTCGCTAATTTCAGTCTGATATTTTTTAACAAGTTCATCTACTATATTAATTCTTTCGTCTAAATCTTGTTGCTTGTTTTGAATATCATCAATTTGTTCCTCTTTATTTTGCTTTAAATGAACTAATTTATCATACTTAAAATGATTTTTTTGTAATTCTTCATCAAGTTCTTCTTCTCTACTTTTTAATGAAGATATATTATGATTGGAGTTATTAATGTGTAAATTTAATTTTTCTATAGTATTAAGTATTTCTATAATCTTATACTTACTATCTTCAATAAATTTCTCCTTATCATCAAAATTATTTACAATGGACTCATACTGAGCTTCTATGTCAAATTTTTGCTGTTCCAAATTTTGTTTTTTCGACAAAATATCTTGTTTCTCTGTTTCAAATAGATTTATCTTTTGCCTATTTAATCCCATTTCTCGATTAATATTTTCAACATCCATATTAATCTTTTGTCTATTTTGCTCTATATTATTTTTCTTTTCTTCTATTAAATTCTTTTTCCCATTTAAAATATTTATCTTATTTAATTTTTCAAAATATTCATCTTTTAAATTATCCAATCCAGCTTTTACAGCTTCAAGTTTTTGGGATTCTTGTTTTTGTTCATCTTTTAATTGAATAATATTTTTATCTAGTTGTTTATTATTCAAAATCAACAAATCCATTTTTTGTTTTTCATCATCTATTTTTTTCTGAACTCTCTCGTAATCACTTATATATTGATTTATCTCAATATCTTTCAATTCTTCTGTAAGTTGTTTGTAAGTTTGTGCTTTTTCCGACTCAATTTTAAGAGGCTCTACTCGAATACTAAGCTCTGATACAATATCTTCAACCCTACTTAAATTTTGATCTGTATTTAATAATTTTCTTTCCGCTTCACGTTTTCTACTCTTATATTTAGCTATCCCCGATACTTCTTCAAATATAAGTCGTCTTTCCTCTTTATTGCTACTAAGTATTCTTTCAATTCTACCTTGACCCACAATAGAATATCCATCTAAACCAATACCTGTATCCATAAATAATTCTTTAACTTCTTTTAATCTCGTAGCAGTCCCATTTATACTATATTCACTTTCCCCCGAACGATATAATTTCCTAGAAACAACCACCTCATTATAGTCAAGTGGAAAATGTGCATCACCATTATCAAAAAATAACGAAACTTCAGCAAACCCTAATGCTTTTCTACTTCGAGTACCATTAAAAATTACATCTTCCATCTTAGAGCCACGCAATGTTTTAATTTTTTGCTCACCAAGTACCCACCTTATAGCATCTGTGATATTACTTTTACCACTTCCATTAGGACCTACAACGCATGTTACCCCATTTTCAAAATCAATGACAGTCTTATCTGCAAATGATTTAAAACCTTTCATCTCCAATCGCTTTAAATACATCAAAACACCTCTATATCTATCATATATGGTTCAAAATCAATAGAACCAATGATCTTTATTTTTTTAAAACCATATTTATCTATAATCGTATTTTTATTTATACGATTAAGCCCGCTTACCGATGAAATCTTATACTCATTACAATAAATAACGAGTTGTTTACCACTATAATCTATATTTTTGCAATTTTTAAGTTTCTCTAATTTTTCAATCAATAAACCTAAAAACAACTTTGCCTCTACATATTGTCTAAAAGATGGATGAAAAGGACCTGCAACTATATCATCATATAATGTATCAGTTGCTTGTAACCCAATTCTTATAACCTCAATATCATTCTCTATGCACTTTTGTAATCCATATACACATGAACTTATAGCATCTTCAAACTCAATACTCTTATACTTACCACTTATAAAATCCATCTCTAATTGAGTATCTTTTATCACCAGTGTAGGATATAATCTTATAATATCGGGTTTTAACTCTATAGCTTTATCCACTGTATTTTTAAACTTTAAAAACGTATCACAAGGAAGTCCTGGCATAAGTTGTATCCCTAGTTTAAATCCCATTGATTTTATTAATTTACACGCCTTAACAACATCATAAACACAATGTCCTCTATTAGATTCTCTAAGAACTTCCTCGTCCATAGATTGAACGCCCAATTCTATTATCTCCACACCGTATTTTTTAAGTCTTTCACAAATTTCTACATCTATGTAATCAGGTCGAGTAGATAGCCTTAAAGCATCCACCAAGCCATTTTTTATATACTCATATCCAATAGATAGGTATTGTATTTGTTTATCCTTTTCTATTCCAGTAAAACTACCACCAAAAAAAGCTATTTCAACTCTTGGTTTTTTACTATAATCAAGAGTTGAAATAATATTATCAATTTCATTTTTTATCTGCACTACATTTAAAGCCTGTTTAACACCTGATATTTTTTTTTGATTACAAAATATACAATCATGTGGACAACCTTGATGTGGAACAAACACAGGAATTACATAGTAATTTTTAGCCACGACTCTCTAACTCCTTTATTGCTTGTTTAGCCGCCATTTGCTCACTTTCCTTTTTACTTCTACCTTCACCATAACCAATTTTTTCATTGTTTAAAAGTACAGATGAATAAAAAGTCTTTAGATGGTCAGGTCCAGTTTGATCAACAAGTTCATAATGTATATGATTTTCTTTGCTAACTTGAATCATCTCTTGAAGTCTAGTTTTATAATCAAGTACATTTTTGCCCTTTACAGCATCATTTATAATATCATCCATTATAGATAAAATAAAATTTGATGTGACCTTTAAATCTGAATCTAAATACATAGCAGCTATAAGAGCTTCTAATGCATCTGCTAAAATAGATGCCCTGTTTCTTCCACCTGTTAATTCTTCACCTCTGCCGAATTTTAAATATTTACCAAGTCCGATATTCTTTGCACATTCACTAAGAGTAACTTCACAAACAATATTAGAACGAATTTTAGTTAATTCACCCTCTGGTAAATTGGGATAATTTTTAAATATATGCTCGCTTATAACTAACCCTAAAACGGTATCACCTAAGAACTCTAATCTCTCATTACTCTTATGCTTTCCGCTTTTCCTCTCATTAGAATAAGAACTGTGAGTTAGAGCCACACTTATCAATTTTTTATTTTTAAATTTATAACCTATTTTTTGTTCTATTTTTTCTATACTCACTAATTACTCCTTTCTAATAATACAATATCCTAACCCTCGTCTGATATAGCACTTGCAATATGTTTCACAAAATCAACCTCTGCAAATTTAACAGCAGATTTTATTCCATTTTTTATTGCTTTCGCATCTGAACTTCCATGTGCCTTAATAATATTACCATTAATACCTAGTAAAGGTGCTCCGCCGTACTCTCTATAATCCATTTTAACTTTAATTATATCCATATCTTTTTTTATTAGTGCACCAGATAGCATAGTCTTAGTATTTTTCATAAATATCTCTTTAAGCATACTACCAAAACCTTTTGCCGCACCCTCTAAAACTTTAAGAATTATATTCCCCGTAAATCCATCGCACACAATAACATCAGCTTTTCCTAAAAATACATCTCTTCCCTCTATATTTCCTATAAAATTAATCTCTTTTTCATCTTTCAAAATTTTATAAGCCTCTTGTTGTAAAGGAGTTCCTTTCGTTTCTTCTTCGCCAACATTTACAAGTCCTATTTCTGGTTTTTTAACATCAAGTATTAATTCGCTATATAAATTACCCATAATAGCAAATTCTCTGAGCATGTTCGGTTTACATTCAGCATTAGCTCCAGAATCAAGTAAAACGGTAAAACCTCTAAGAGTTGGAAGTGCAGTTGCAAGAGCAGGTCTTTCAATGCCTTTTATTCTACCCACTTTTAATGCACTACCAACCAACAAAGCACCAGTATTTCCAGCTGATATAAATCCATCAAACTGTTTTTGTCTAACACCTTTTAAACCCAAAACCATAGATGACTCCGACTTACTTCTAATAGCTTTCACTGGTTTATCATCATTTTCTATTTTTTGTTCTGTATGATAAATTTCAATTTTATTTTTATCATATTCGTATTTATCTAATTCTAAATTTATTTTTTCTTCATCGCCAATAAGCACAAGTGTAGCATTAATTTCTTTTAATGCCTCTACGCTTCCTTTGATTATTTCATGAGGAGCATTATCGCCGCCCATAACATCTACTGCTATCTTCATTTTATATACCCTCTCTAGTTCTTTAAACTATTTTTTTATACCAAATACTTTCTGTATTTTCTTTTCATCACCCAGCACAACAATTTTATTCCCAACTTGAAATATAGTATCCGCATCTGGAATAAAATTACCATGTGAAGTTTCTTTAATTAATATATTAATTCCATATTCCTTTTTAATATTACTATCAATTAATTCAATCCCATCTAATTCAGCTGGCATTATTCTAAGTTCAATCTCAGCTATAACTAATTCTCCATATTCATCAATTATATTAATAGGGTTTGAATTTTCATCATACATTAAATTATTAGCAATTTTTTTTATAATAGTATCAACTTTTGCTTTAATATACTTATTACGATTTAAATACCAAGTTCCTGCCAATATACCAAAAATAGCTGGAATAGCTGTAACTGCTCCAAATGTAAAAGCATCTCTAAACTGTAAAAATATATTTACAACAGTTGATACGATTGTAACAGTAAAAGCATATCCAAACATCATAACAAATCTAGCTAATTTTCTTCTGGTTCTACTATGAACTATAATCTCAGCCTCACGAGTAGTATAACCACTATTGGTAAGCATAGAAATAACTTGAAATCTAGCTTTTTCTTCGGGTAATCCAGTAATTCTAAAAATCATTACAAAAATCTCTGCAAGAATTAAATATACAAATATAAAAACTACAAATAATATTAATGCACCAATTAATTCCATAGTTCCTCCTAAATATATTTAATTAATTTATGAAGTGGTTTATCGTATGGGTGATACCTTAAACTTAAATCAAAAAATCTCGATGCACTATAAATAGATTTTTTATGTGAAAAAGTATCAAAACTAGCTTTGCCATGATACTGACCCATTCCACTATATCCAACACCACCAAAAGCTTGATTATGACCTACTACATGCATAATGGTATCATTAATACAACCCCCGCCAAATGAAACTTCATTAATAATTCTATTTTTAAATTTCTTATCCCCAGTAAATAAATAAAGTGCAAGAGGCTTTTGTTTAGATTTTACGATATTAATAACTTCATCTTCATCGTCAAAACTAATTATAGGCAATATAGGTGCAAATATTTCTGTTTGCATAATTTTAGAGTCCAATTTTGGTTCTTCTACAATAGTAAAAGGATACTGATGATTTTTTTCATCTTTAAAATCACTAATATATACTAAATTTTCTCCTTTTATAATTTCATCTAATCTATCAAATTGAGATTCATTTATAATCTTAGGATAATTTCTTCTAAAATACTCCATATTACCAATCATAGAACGTTCTTGTGTAACTAATTCATACATAAGTCTATTCTTTACCGATTTATGAACCAACACATAGTCTGGTGCTATACAAGTTTGTCCTGCATTTATAAGTTTTCCAAATAATATCTTCTTTGCACTCATTTTTATATCAGCACTTTTATCAACTATACATGGTGACTTGCCACCTAGTTCTAATGTCATAGGTGTTAGATGCTTTGAAGCTTTTTGCATAACTTTTTTACCAGTTTCAGAGCTTCCAGTAAAAAATATATAATCAAATCTAGCTGACCACAATTCGTCAATTTGTTCATAGTCTAAAGAAACAACATTTACATATGAATATTCAAAAGTTTCTGATATTATTTTTTTTATTATCTTAGAAGTATATTTTGATTTTTTTGAAAGTTTAATAACACAAGTATTCCCCGAAGCCAATGCACCAATTAAAGGCAAAAAAGTTAAATTAAACGGATAATTCCATGGTGATATTATAAGTACAACCCCATACGGCTCACTATAAACTTTAATTCGCCCACCAAAATGTAATGGAGAAACTTTTTTTGTCTCTGGCCTTATCCAATCCTTTAGATTCTTAATAGTATAATTCAGTTCATCAAGAACTACTTTATACTCAGTAAAAAAGCTCTCTACCCTTGATTTATTTAAGTCCTTTTTTAAAGCTTCAAAAATTTGTTCATCATATTTAATTAAATTTTTGCGTAATTTCTTTAAATAATTTAATCTAAATTTATACCCTAAAGTTTTTTTACTTTCAAAAAATGCCCTAGAATTATTTACTATAATTTGGTTTTTATTCATATCAAAACAAGCATATAAAATGCTCCCTCCTATATAAATATTATCATATCCTGTTTTTTTCTACTACACTTTTTGAAAATAAAAATACCAGACCATTTAGATCTGGTATTAGAAATTTTTGTCCATTTATTATTGAGATTTTGCAAGCATAAGTTTCTTCCAAGCGTGAAGTCCAAGAGATACACCGATAACTCCATACGCCACGAAAGCTCTAAAGAACTCACCAATCTGAGCATCACCGAATAAATTTTTACCAGCTTTAGGTGATACTATGAATAAAGTATGGAAAAGTATAACTCCTAAAAACGCTTGCCCAACTGTCGCTTTAGAAACAGATGCTCCACCAATAAGAATCGCCGCAATTGCAAACAATGCAATCTGAACGTGAGAACCATAAGTATTAAGAATACCTAAATTCTGTAAGAATATAATCTGTCCCCAACCAGCAAACATAGTAGAAAGCATAATAGCAAGCTCTCTAACCTTATCTACTTTAATACCAGATACTTCTGCAATATGCTTATTTTGTCCAACTGCTCTAAAATCTTGACCTAATTTAGTTTTAACTATAATTAAGTTAAATATGGCAAGCAAAATAACTAAACTCGCTGTTACAAGAGGTAATTTTAAGTTTGTAAGCATTCTTAACTGCTTAGATAACATATTTGGTGCAAATGTCATAATTGCACTAAATATACCTAAAGCACACCATAAAATTAAATTGAAAATGTTTTTATTTCTATCGCTTCCAACTTTATATACTGTGTCCTTATTTGTTATTTTTCTTATTATAATTATACTCATAATTATTGAACCAATAAGAACAACTGTGAAAAAAGGAACTTTAGTTGGCATACCCATAAAAGTTGCCCCATCTAAAGCGTATTTTATACCAATATCTCCATTTCCATTCTTAGCAAGGTCAATGGTATTTCTTAGACCAACACCGCTTGAAAGTAATAAACCATCAACAGCAATAGGAATAATTGGTCCAACCATAAATAAGAATAATAGCTGATATAATCCATTTGCAAAATATCCAACAATCATACTTGCAATCATCTCTTGTCCTCTTGTTTTATTAAGAAGTATCCCTGTAGCCTTACCAAATAATAAAGCAAGTGGAGCAGATAAAGCAAATGCTAAAAATGTTCCTTGAAGTCCACCTATACCCCAGTTAGTTACTGCAATAATTGCCATCTGACCAGCCATAGCACCAACTACTATACTAAAGTTAAGTCCCATACCAGCCATAACTGGAATTATAAGTGCAAGAACTAAAAATGTATTTCTAGTAACACGAGTAAGTAACTCATTTGCTATAAAGAAAAACGGTAATTTTGATACATAAACTCCAATTATACATACAATTAAAAATAATATCGTAACACTATTTTGTAGAAGAGTATGAATCATCCTTTGAGAAAAAGTTTTTTCTTTAGATATGTTTTTATCCATTATTCTCCACCTCCTACTTGTGTTAACGCATATAAAATAATACCATTTTGAACAATCATTCTTAGAGATTCTGAAATATTACCACCATCAAAGAATGCACTCGCAACTGGTAATGCTATCGTAAGCAATCCATTAAATAAAAACGCACCTATAATAACATGTGATATTCTAGCTTTTTTAGCAGTTGCTCCACCTATAAGAATAGCAGCAACAGCTGGGAACGCCATCATAAGTGGTGCTTGATACAATTGAATAAATCCGTAACTTTGAGCATAAACAATATATCCAATAGCTCCAAGTGCAGTTGAAAGAACAGTTCCAAGTATCCTATATGCATCTACATTAATCCCTGAAGCTGTAGCAAATTTCGGATTATCACCTGATGCTTTCATAGCAATACCATGCTTTGTTCTTGAGAAAATCCACATAATATAGCACATTACACCAAAGAATAATAACATTCCTGTAGGTATAATAAATCCTCCAGTTTTTATAGCTAAGAAATCATTTAATATATAACCAAATGTTGATTCTAAAGATATTGTAACCCTTAGACCTTTACCAATCGGCCATCTCATTTCTGGATGAGTAAAAGGTAACACAATCCATGCGATACTCATAAGAGATACAAATGCAAATCCTGTATAAGTAGCAACTAGCATTTCTGAGCCTTTAATCTTATTAAGCATAATACCATATAGCCAACCTATAATTACCGCAAAAGGTACCGATACAGCAATCGCAAGTAAAAATCCACCTATACCACCAGCACCAAGTTGAATACTCATAAGTCCACCGAGTATTCCACATATAATTCCAATAGGTAGTGCAAAGTTAGGTCCTATACCACAATGAATAGCTGGAACCATAGCAAGTACCAACACACCATTCATTCCAAAACGACGGATAGAGTCAGAAAATAGACTCGGTATAGGAAGACCTTTCATAATTGCCATAGCCCAAACTACAACAAAAAATGTAATGATGATTAATCTTGGCACTCCTATTTTTTTAACTATTTCACGAGTGTTTTCGTTCATCTATTTTCCCTCCTTTGTCGCATGATATTTGTGATACTCACCTGACATCATAAGACCAAAGTCAGCATCTGAATCAGTTGGTGCTAAAATTCCCTCTAATTGACCTTCGGCTACAACTGCTATTCTATCACAAACAGATCTAAGTTCAGCAAGCTCACTAGAAGTAACAACAACTGTCATATTTTCTTTTTTGTTCTTTTCAACAATCATATCAAGAACTAATTTTTTCGCACCTATATCAATTCCACGAGTAGGCTCTGATACAAATAAAATTTCAGGTTCTAAAGTAAGAGCTCTTGCAAGACACACTTTCTGCTGATTACCACCACTAAGACGTCTAGTAGGTTGAAGTGGTCCTGTACAACGTATATCAAGAGTTTCAATCATTTCATTAGCATGTTCACGAACTTTAGCTTGGTCTAATAATTTCATAAAACCAAAATTCTTCATAAAAGAACCTTTTACTTGCATAGTCGTCAACATTATATTTTCTTCAATTGACGAATCCAATAAAAGACCAACAGCACGTCTATCCTCAGAAACAAATGCGATTCCACTCTCTAAAACATCATGTGTACTAGATATATTCAGTGCTTTTCCATTAAACTCAACATTTCCTTTAGAAGGATAAAGTCCTAATATACCATTAGCGACTCCTATCTTCCCTTGTCCAGCAAGTCCAGCAATACCTAGTATTTCTCCTCGCCTTACGTCAAGATTAATTCCCTTTACTTCTTCTCCTGGCATCGCAACATGAAGATCTTTAATAGATAAAATTACATCATCTTTATCTCCATGAATATCTCCCTCATCTTTTTGAGTAACTTCAATTTCTCTACCTACCATCAATTCAGCAAGTTCAAGAACATTAGTACCCTCTTTTGGCAAAGTAGCTACTAATTCACCATCACGTAGAATAGTGATATTATCAGCAGCCGCGATTACCTCATCTAATCTATGTGTAATAAAAAGTATAGAAATTCCGCTATCTGCTAATCTCTTCATAGCATCTATAAGATTAGATGCTTCACTTTCTGTAAGAACAGCAGTAGGTTCATCAAATACCAATAATTTTATTCCCTTTTTATCAATTTCTCTTGCAATTTCAACAAATTGCATATGTCCAACTGGCAATCCAGCAACTTTAACCCATTCGCCAACATCCATGCCTAATACGTCCAGTGACTTCCTAGCATCTTTATTCATAGCTTTATTATCTAAAAACTCTAAACTTTGACGATTGAAAGTTTTACTAACTATATTCGGTTTTGAAATTTCTCTATTTAATTTAATATTTTCAGCGATTGTAAAATCAGGAATAAGCATAAACTCTTGATGTACCATTCCAATTCCATTTAGCATCGCTTCTTCTGGTGATTTAATTAGAGTTGGTTCACCACAAATTTTTACTTCACCTGTAAATCCACCTGTGTCATGAATAACAGGCATACCAAATAATATATTCATAAGCGTTGACTTACCCGCTCCGTTTTCACCAAGCAAAGCATGTATTTCACCTTTTTTTACTGAAATATCAACGCCTTTTAAAACTTTGTTACCATAATACTCTTTATGAATGTCCTTCATTTGAAGCGTATATTCATACTGCATTCAATTTCACCACCTTAGATTTTCCTATAATTTTGCATAAAAAGTAAAAAATATATGAATTGCAAGGTTGCTATAAAGCAACCTTGCAAATAAATTATATAATCAAATTAATTTAGGCTTAAACTATTTCTATAAATCTAAGAATCCTAAAAGAACAGTTAAATAATTTGGATAAGACTTTCCGCCTTCTTCTAATGAAACCATATCAATATCAACGCCAGCATAGTCTTTAAATTTTTGACCTAATAACTCAACGTCCATTTTAGCTCCATCTTTTGTTTCGCCATTCATCCAAGCGATAGCATACTCAGCACCAGCTTCAATATACATCATAGAACATGGTACTGGCCAAGTTGAAACTCTTCCAGTCTCATCATATTCAGCAACTTTAGCTCTAATTTCACTAACTACATAATCAATATCCCCTTGCTTGTCTTCAGGAATTTCGATTCCTAAAGCTGATGGGAATCCATGATATGGAGATGGACAACATGGTTGTGGATAAATAGCTCCACCTTCTACAACCATTTTAATAAGTGGAATCTGAAGTCCACAGTTAGTTGAGAAGAACGCTGTGTCTTTACCATATTTTTCAATCATTCTAGGAGTATCTTCTAAAATGAACTGCTGTGCTCCTGATAAACCAGCATCGCCAGTTGGGTCAAGTGCAGTAGCATCAACAAACTCAATACCTTTAGCTTCACAATTTTGCTTTAATAAATCTCTTCTTGCAGAAAGAAGTGCATAAGACATATGTCTTGGGAATGAGTAGTGAACGAATGTTTTAGCACCTTGCTTAATAGCTTGGTCTACCATTGTTTCACCCATTGCTAACTCATTAAGATTAAGAACGATATCCGCTCTTGCTGAAATATCAGCTGGGTTCTCACCAGGAGTACCTGCGATAACTAATAAATCAGGGTTTACTTCTCTTGCTTTATCGATAGCAGCTGATGTTCCAGGAACCGCTTGAACGATAATTAAAGCTCTTACATCAGGATCTGATGCCATAGATACTACGTTTGCAATAGTTGTTTCTTGCTCATCCATAAACTTGTCAGGATATGTCATTAATAAAACGTGATCTTCACCATACTTATTAATAACATTTTGTGCTGCTCTGTACTCTTCCTCATTTTGAGAAACTGTACCAGTCATGATACCAATTTTCCAAGTAGGATCATCTTTTACAACAGAATCAACTGCTTCTGAAGTTTCTTCAGTAGCTTGTTCACCTGAAGCTGATTCTTCTGCCTTTTCACCACATGCAACGAAACTAAACGCCAAAACTAATACTAATAACAACAATAATGCTTTTCTTAAATTTTTCAAAATTATTCCCCCTTACTAGAAGTTTAATGTTTTTATCTATTTACAAAAATCAACTACCCTCCTTTCGAATATTTTGCATCAAGATAAGTTCCACATTTTTACAACCTTCTGTTTTACTAACCATTTTACATTTTTCGATAAAAAAGTCAAGAACAAAATTTGCGAATTTTGAAACTTAAACTTCTCTAACTTGCATTTGTTAGTCTAACTTATTATACCAAAATTATATCCATTTGTTAATAGATTTGAATATTTATTCTGGTTTAATATTAATTATTAACGCTCGCTTAAATATTTATCAATAGAATTTGCCGCTTGTTTTGCAGCTCCCATAGCGAGTATTACAGTAGCTGCACCTGTTACAGCGTCCCCACCAGCATAAATTCCTTTTAAAGAAGTTTGGCAATCATCTTCATTAATAACTATACAACCTCTTTTATTAGTTTCAAGATTTTTCTCAACACTTGTTATAAGTGGATTTGGAGTTGAACCAATAGATATGATGACACTGTCCATAGGAATTTCATATTCTGAGTTTGGAACTTCTATAGGTCTACGTCTTCCATCTTCATCAGGCTCACCAAGTTCCATTTTAATAACTTTAAGTGCTTTAACTTTGCCATCTTCACCAATTATCTCAACAGGATTATTTAAAAGTCTAAAATCAATTCCTTCCTCTTTAGCGTGATGAGATTCTTCAACTCTTGCTGGAAGTTCATCAAAACTTCTTCTATAAACTATATAAACATTTTTAGCACCAAGTCTTTTTGCAGTACGTGCAGCGTCCATAGCAACGTTACCCCCACCAATTACCGCAACATTATCTCCAGTAAATATAGGCGTACTTAAATTATCATCCCTGTATGCTTTCATAAGATTTACTCTAGTTAAAAATTCATTTGCAGAATAAACACCATTCAAATCTTCACCTGGAATACCTAAGAATTTAGGAAGTCCAGCACCACTACCAAGGAATATAGCTTCAAAACCTTCTTCGTATAAATCTTCAAATAATATCGACTTACCTACTATAACGTTTTTATTAACTTTAACTCCTAATTTTACAACTTTATCAATTTCTGCTTTCACTAATTCTTTAGGAAGTCTAAACTCAGGTATTCCATAACTTAAAACACCACCTAATTCATGTAAAGCTTCATAAATAGTAACATCATATCCTTTTGAAGCAAGCTCAGAAGCACATGTAATACCAGCAGGTCCTGCACCGACAACAGCAACTTTGTGATTATTTTTATTAATATTATGCGTCATATCTGGATAGTTCTTCATACAGTAATCAGCAACAAATCTTTCTAATCTACCAATTCCTACAGCTTCTCCATTTTTTGTACGAACACACTGACCCTCACACTGAGTTTCTTGCGGACAAACACGTCCACATATAGCAGGTAATTTGTTTTGTGTTAATATAACTTCATAAGCCGCTTTAAAATCTCCCTCAGCAACTTTATCTATAAATTCTGGTATAGGCACATTAACAGGACAACCAGAAACACAAGGTTTATGCTTACACTGTAAACATCTCTTTGCCTCTTCAATAGCATTTTCTTCAGTATAGCCTAATGTTACTTCATCAAAGTTTGTTATTCTAACTTCTGGTAACTGCTCTGGCATAAGCACTTTTAATTTTGCCATATTAGGTTTTCTTCTGGGCTTTTTTTGTTGAACTGTAGTATCTTCTTTAGCTACATCTTGAACCTTTTTTGGCTTTGGCATACCTAAAGTATTTATTTCTTTACCGTCTTCAAGAACAGTAACAATATCACTTACACAACCCATATCATCAGTAGTAAATTTAAGTGTTTCTCTTATTTTAGTTCCATCTGGTAAAACTCTGCCTAAATAAATAGTGTCTTCCTCAATTGGAAGTTTAGGCTGAAGTTTTTCTATAATTTGTGGAGCAAGATGTCCTTTTTGCTCAGAAGATGAAACAGCATTATCAAGACACGAACACTCTTTACGCTTAGTGATATATTCATCTTGAGCCATTTTTTTCTTTTGTTCCTGCTCAATAAAAAATCTCTGTCTAGCTAAAAGTTCATCAAAATCAACTTTTAAACCATCAAAATCTGGTCCATCAACACATGCAAATTTTTGTTCTCCACCTATATTAACTCTACAACAACCACACATTCCAGTTCCATCAATCATAATAGGATTTAGGGAAACCATAGTAGGAATATTAAGCGGTTTAGTTACGTTTACAACAGCTCTCATCATTACAACAGGACCTATCGCAATAACTTCATCATATTTCTCGCCATTTTCTAATTTTCTTTTAAGAAGGTCAGTTACAAAACCTTTCATACCTACACTACCATCATCAGTACAAACATAAAGTTTATCAGCTAAAGTATAAGTTCTTCTTGTCAACATTAAATAATCAGTGCTCTTAGCTCCAATAATAACGTCTACTTCACTGCCAAGTTCTTTTAATTTAGCAATTTGAGGATAAAGTGGTGCAATACCAACTCCACCAGCAATAGCTAAAACTTTTTTCCCACCTTCTAGTTTACTAGGAATACCAAGTGGCCCTACGAACGCCTCTAATCTATCCCCAACCTTTAACATAGCAAGTTCTTGCGTACTACGTCCTACAACTTGGAAAATCATACTTACCCAACCAAGTTTTCTATCAAAATCAACGATAGTCATAGGCACTCTTTCAGCATCTTTTATGGGAATTAATATTATAAATTGCCCAGCCTCACATCTTCTTGCTACATTTGGTGCGTAAATTTTAAGTTCATAAATAAAATCATTGAGCATTCTTTTAGATAAAATATTGTACATTTATTCTCCCCCTTAAAAACTATAAGAACGCAATTAATAGATACCCATTTTCTACTAATTGTAACTAACTTTTGATAATTTATACACAATATATTATACAACTTTTTGAAATGTTTTAGTAGTATTTTGCTTATATTTGAATTTTTTTATTTTTTTACACATAAATCACTCGATTTTATATTTTTAATGTGCTTTTAACCTTATTTTGTAAATGATATTCAAAACTTTTATTTACCAAAGAACAATCGAATTCGTAAATCTTCGCTTTGCTCATATTTACTCATCGTTTTGGCACCAAAACTTTTATTTACCAAAGAACAATCGAATTCGTAAATCTTCGCTTCGCTCATATTTACTCATCGTTTTGGCACTCTTATAAAGAGTGCCTATAAAAAACAAAAAAATGCACAGTTTGAAGCAAGCTTCAACTGTACATTTTTTGTTTTTTATATTCTTTGCACTCATGCTTTATTACGAAAAGAGGTCCTTAAAAAAACCATGTTTTTCTTCTTGTTTATCATCTTGGTTATCTACGTCTTTTTTTTTAGAATCGTTTTTTGTTAGACCTCTTAATGAATCATCAAATTCTCTTAACATTCTCTTTTGGTCCGAACTTAAATTCTTAGGAACGTCAATAACAACCCTAACATAATGATCGCCTTTACCATAACTATTCAAAGCTTGAATACCTTTGTTTTTAAGTCTAAATTGTTTACCACTTTCAGTTCCAGCAGGTATTTTATATTTAACTTTGCCATCAAGAGTCTCTACTACTATTTCATCTCCTAAAACCGCTTGTGCAAATGAAATATTAACAGTTGAGAATATATCTTCCCCATCTCTTTGGAACAATCTATGCGGCATAACTCTCATAGCCACATATACATCCCCTCTAGGACCACCTTTTGAACCTAAATCAGATTCACCACGTATGCTCATTTGAGCTCCTGTATAAACTCCAGCAGGTATTTTAACTTCAATAGTCTTTTTCTTTTTAACTTTTGCTTTACCTTTACATGTATGACATGGTTTTTCAAATGTTTCACCAGTTCCATTACAAGCATTACATGGTTTAACAGAAATAGTCTGCCCAAATAAACTATTTTGTGCATACCTAACTTCACCAGCACCATTACACTGATGACATGTACGCTTACTAGTACCAGGCTCTGCGCCTTCGCCATTACATGTAGGACATTCTTCAGTTCTAAGAAACTCTATATTTTTCGTAGTTCCAAAAGCGGCTTCTTCAAATGTCAAAGAAACATCTACCCTAATATCTTTACCTTTTCTAGGACCAGTTCTTCTTGAACTAGAACCAAATCCGCCAGAAAATCCACCGCCAAACATTTCGTTAATTATATCTTCAAATCCTGAGAAACCGCCACCAAATCCAGCACCGCCCGCATTTTGATTAACACCAGCATGACCAAATTGGTCATAAAGATTTCTCTTTTCTCTATCACTTAAAGTCTCATACGCCTCATTTACTTCTTTAAACTTAGCTTCTGCCTCTTTATCATCTGGATTTCTATCAGGATGGTATTTCATTGCTAGTTTTCTATATGCTTTTTTTAATTCGGCATCATCTGCACTTCTATTGACACCTAGCACATCATAATAATCTCTTTTTTCACTCAATGATTTTACCCCTTTCACTAATTTTAATAGTTAAAACGCCCTAATAGGCGTTCTAACATATAATTATATCATTTGTCCCGATATTAATCTACTACTTCATAATCCGCATCAACAGCTTCATCTTGAGTTCCAGCCTGTGCACCAGCTTGTGCCGCTTGTTGCTCAGCAGCAGCCTTTTGATACATTCTCTCAGCAATTGGGTGATATGCTGTTGTAAGAGCCTCAGTAGCTTTTTTAATAGTTTCTAAGTCGTCACTTTCTAAAGCTTTTTTAGTCCCTTCTAGTTCAGATTGAACTTTAGCTTTTTCTTCTTCTGTAATTTCTATCTTATCATCATTTAAAGATTTTTCAATCTCATATACTAATGAATCAGCTTGGTTTTTCGCTTCAATTTTTTGCTTTTCTAATTTATCTTGTTCTGCAAACTGCTCTGCTTCTTTTACCTTTTGGTTAATTTCATCTTCCGAAAGATTAGTAGATGCAGTGATTGTAATGTTTTGTTCTTTACCAGTTCCTAAATCTTTAGCAGATACATGAACTATACCATTTGCGTCTATATCAAATGTTACTTCAATTTGAGGAACACCACGTCTAGCTGGAGCAATACCATCTAATTGGAATCTTCCAAGTGTAGTATTATCTTTTGCCATTTGTCTTTCACCTTGAAGTACATGAATATCTACCGCAGGCTGATTATCAGCAGCTGTTGAGAATATCTGACTCTTCTTAGTTGGGATAGTAGTATTTCTTTCGATAAGCTTAGTAAATACACTACCTAATGTTTCAATTCCTAGTGATAATGGAGTTACATCTAGTAATAATACATCATTAACTTCTCCCGAAAGAACTCCACCTTGAATAGCTGCACCAAGTGCTACACACTCATCTGGATTTACTCCTTTATGTGGGTCTTTTCCAGTTAATTTCTTAACTGATTCTTGAACCGCTGGAATTCTAGTAGAACCACCAACTAATATTACTTGGTCTAAATCACCAGTGTTAAGACCAGCGTCTTTCATAGCTTTTTTAGTTGGTTCCATAGTCGCTTGAATTAATTTATCTGCAAGTTGCTCAAATTTTGCTCTTGTTAAATCAAGATTTAAGTGTAATGGACCTTCAGCAGTCGCAGTAATAAACGGTAAGTTAATATTAGTTGATTGAGTTGTAGAAAGCTCTTTTTTAGCTTTTTCAGCAGCTTCTTTAAGTCTTTGTAGTGACATTTTATCCGCTTTTAAATCTACGCCGTGCTCTGATTTAAAGCTATCAGCTAAGAAGTTAATAATAACCTCATCAAAGTCGTCTCCACCTAAATGGTTATTACCATTAGTTGCAAGTACCTCAAATACTCCATCTCCAATCTCTAAAATTGATACGTCAAATGTACCACCACCAAGGTCAAATACCATGATTTTATGATGTTGATCCGATTTTTCAAGTCCATATGATAAAGACGCAGCAGTTGGCTCATTAATAATTCTTTTAACTTCAAGTCCTGCAATTTTACCTGCATCCTTAGTAGCTTGACGCTGTGCGTCTGTAAAATAAGCTGGTACAGTAATTACCGCTTCTGTAACTTTTTCTCCCAAGTAACTTTCAGCATCAGCTTTTAATTTTCCAAGTATCATAGCTGAAATCTCTTGTGGAGAATATTTTTTACCATCGATTTCAACATGATAATCTAATCCCATCTCTCTCTTAATAGAAGATATAGTTCTATCTGGATTTGTTATCGCTTGTCTTTTAGCAGTTTCTCCTACTAATCTTTCTCCAGCCTTTGTAAACGCTACAATCGAAGGTGTAGTTCTATTACCTTCCGCATTAGGGATTACAGTTGGTTCTCCACCCTCTAATACCGATACACATGAGTTTGTTGTTCCTAAGTCAATTCCTATAATTTTAGCCATTTATTTTTCCTCCTTAAATTTTCATAAATCTTATTTTGAAACCTTCACCATTGATGGTCTAACTACTTTTCCATTTAACTCATAACCCTTTTGAAACTCTTCCATAACAGTCGATTCTTCATGCTCATCACTTTCAGCAGTCATAACAGCATGATGCTTCTCTGGGTCAAATTCTTTTCCGACAGCTTCTATAACTTTAACATTATTCTTAATTAAAAAGTCATCCATTGTCTTTTTGATAAGCTGTACTCCATCTACAATATTTTTATTAGCCTCATCTACATTTATCGAATTAATAGCTCTATCAATATTGTCCATAACTCCTAGCAATTCAATAACTAATTTTTCATTTGCAAATTTATAAATATCCGCCTTTTCTTTTTCCACTCTACGTCTAAAATTTTGATACTCAGCTTGAAGTCTTACATTTTTGTCCTTTAGCTCACAAATTTGTTTTTCAAAATCTTTTTCATCTTTAGACTCTTCTTTAATCTTTTCTTTTACTTCTCCTTTAATTTCCTCTTCTTTTTCATCACCCTTTATATCTTCACTCTCATCTACTACATTTTCATCAACATTATCAGACTTTAAACTCTGATCTTTTTCATCCTCTAATTTGTTTTGCTCCAACTCATACACCTACCTATCTATAAATATATCCCTGCAAATATATCAGATAATGTCTTTCTGATATAATCTACAACAGAAATAACTCTGCCATAATCCATTCTTGAAGGTCCAATAAGACCTATTCTGCCAACATTTTTACCATTAAATTCATAACATACACTTACTATACTACAGTTAGATAAAGCTTGATTTTGTATTTCCTTACCTATTTTTATACTAATTCCATCTTCGTGATTTTCTTGAACAAATCTGGAAATCATATCTTTAGACTGAACTGTATCTATAAAAGTTTTTAAAGCCCTAACATCTTGAAATTCCGGAAAATTAAATGCGTTATTTATTCCCTCTATATGAAAATCAATCCTATCTAACTCATGTAGTGTATCTTTTAATATAGGAACTAAATAATCAATTATAACAGCATATTGCGGTAAAATGTTTTTTATCATTCCTATCTTTTTAACTGTTATATCCTCAATAGTAGAATCTTCTAACCGCTCCATCATAACATTCGTTATGTCGTCAAGCGCTTCTTGAGTAGCATTTTTAAAAGCTAACTGAATACTTTTAACAACTCCTGAATCTGCTACAAATATTAACATAACTTTAGAATCGTTTATTCTTACCATCTTCATATTGGTAAGCTTACTTTTTTTAAACTGAGGAAGTGTAACAAATGCTACGAGTCCTGTCATATCAGATAAAAGTTTTGCACTTCTATGAATTACATCTTCAATCTCTATAACTCGATTTAATAATAAGCCTCTTATTAACTCCCTTTCTGATTTGCCTGTTTTTTTTGAAGAAATTAGCTGGTCTACATATAATCTATAGCCCTCATCAGACGGAACTCGTCCAGACGACGTATGAGGTTGAATTAAATATCCAAGTTCCTCAAGGTCAGCCATTTCATTTCTAATAGTTGCTGAACTAATACCTAAAGAATATTTTTTGGCAATAGTCCTAGAACCTACAGGCTGTGCCGTGTTAATGAAATCATCAATTATAACTTTTAATATTTGTAATTTTCTATCATTAACAGCCATATCACACCTTCTTTAAAACTTTTTGTTGTTAGCACTCAATTAATTCGAGTGCTAATTGGTACAATACAAATATAACACCCCTCAACATGTATGTCAAGGGGCATTTTATATTTTTATTTATTTTGTTTTATCTCTAAACTTTAAACTCATCCACTTCTAATTGTAACTCTGTAGCAATTCTAGCTAAATTACTACTAGCTAATGAAATATCATTAATTGAGTTTGTCTGAGTTTCTACACTTGCACTAGCCTGCTGAGTAGTCGCTGCATTTTCTTCAGCAATTGCTGATAGATTTTGAATAACACCAATTATTTGAGTATTCTTTTCCTCGATAACTTTAGAATTTTGATCTATCTTATTAACTATTAACTTACTCTTTTCAACAGCTTGTTCAATATCATTAAACTTATTTTGAGTAATAATAGTCTGATTATCTTGTTCGCCTACTATTTTGCCAACTTCTTTCATCCTATCAACCGCAGATTGGGATGTTTCTTTTAATCCATCAATTATAGTTCTAATTTCTTCTGTAAACCTCGTAGAATCCTCAGCTAATTTTCTAATTTCCTCTGCAACTACTGCAAAACCTTTTCCAGCTTCACCTGCACGAGCAGCTTCAATCGCAGCATTTAACGCAAGTAAATTAGTTTGATCCGCAATAGACTGTATCATTTCCGATGCCTTAAATATACTTTCAGCACTTTCATTTGTTTTTAATATAGTTTCATTTACGAAAACAGCTTGATTCTTACTACTGTTTATTAACTCAGCCAAACCATCAAGAGCATTTCTACCTTCATCTTTTTTACTATCAATATCAATAGTTGCTTGTGTTAATTCTTCAAGCATTGCCACCATCTCGATTAAAGATTTACCATTTTCCTCTATGATATGAGCTGCTTGTGTAGTTTCTTGAGCTTGTCCAGTAGCACCATCAGCAATATTTTCAACCGCTATCGCAACTTGATTAGCACTTTCACTTGTATTTTGTGCAGTCGCTGTTAATTCTTCAGCTGTTGCAGCAGTATCATCCGATTTCTGCTTTATTGAATTTATAAGTTTAATAACATTAAGTTTCATATCTTCAATAGCATTAAATATACTTCCAAGTTCGCCTTTATCCCTTAATAATTTTTGAGTTTCTTTTGTATCAGGAGTTTTAGAAAAATTATATTTATCCATTTCATAAATTTCATTTTGTATAACCATCATAGGTCTAGTTAAAACTCTTCTAACCAATACAACCGATATAATTATTGATAATGTAAATATAATTAAAACAGTGACTATAGCTCTAATCAAAAGATTATGCACACTTTTATGCATTTCAACAGTTGATAAAGCAAATATCATACAAGTCGACTTAGTTCCAAGCACACTAGGCTTATATAGCATTAAAACTTGTTTGCCAGTTATATCATCTTTTTTAATTTCTGAAAGAGTTTTATTTTCAGAAATCGCTTTAATCGCCACTGGATTATCAACAATTTGTTTGTCACCCATATCAGCAGTACTTGTCAGTACAGTTCCTTTTTTATCTATAAGAGTTATATGATATAAACTCTTTTTATGTTCTAATGCAACTTTATTTAATAATTTTTCTGGAGTGAACTTTGATTTTAATTCAGCTATTGTATTAGCTGTAATACCTATTTGAATGTAGTATCCATTATCTAATTTTAAACCACCATATTTTGTAGCTGTGTTATCAATCATATTTATTCTAATAGGTTCTGTATATTTATCGACTTCTCCATTAAATACAGTCATCATAGGATGATCATCTGGATATTGCCATCCCACATAATCATCAAAATTAGAATAAACTATAACTCTATCTTTATTAACAATATTAACTTCATCAACATTCATAAGCTCAGCTATATCCATAACTTTTTTGTTACTATACTGAGATTCATCAATCAAGAAAAAAGTATTTGAAGCATTTAAAATCTTTTCTTCCATTAAGTCTTCTAATAACAGCTCAAGCTCATCAGATAACTTAAACATATCAGTTAAATTATCGAAGAAAGCATTTCCTTGATTTATAAGATCTCGTTTGTATATTTCCTGTGTAACAAAAACATTTTGAAGAGCAATAGCAGATGATGTTATCGCAATCAAAACCGCAATAGCTAAAATCATTTTCGTTTGTAATTTCATGGTTATCCCCTTTCCATATACAATTTTTTATATAATTCTGCATAACAATAGTTCAAACTATACTTTTTATACTAGTAATTTAAATATTATAATAACCTTAAAGTCGAACTACCAATCCAACCAACTATATACTACTTATTTTAGCATAGTTAACATAATTTGTTTGCTTTTTTCGGTTTTTTTTTACTATTTCATAAAAAATTTTGGATATATAACGGTCTATTCACTTATAAATATAGATACTTCATCTTTATCATCCATTTCCTCTAACTGAACCTTGACTATTTCAGTTCTTGAAGTTGGCACATTCTTACCCACATAATCTGGTCTAATCGGAAGTTCCCTATGCCCTCTATCAATAAGCACCCCTAATTGAATAGTTTTTGGTCTGCCTAAATCTATCAGAGCATCCATAGCAGCTCTTACTGTTCTCCCAGTAAATATTACATCATCTAAAAGAACAACATGTTTATCGTTAATATCAACATTAAGATGTTTTGAAGTAACTATAGGTTTTTCATCTACTTTTGATAAATCATCTCTATACATAGTTATATCAATTTCACCAACTACAACTTTTTGCCCCTCTATAGCTTCTATTTTTGAAGCAATACGTTTTGCTATAGGTAAACCTCTACTTAAAATACCTATTAAAACAACTCTTTCAACGCCTTTGTTTTTTTCAATAATTTCATGTGATAGTCTAGTTAAAGTTCGAGATATAGCTTTTTCATCTAAAATTTTTGCTTTAAATTTCATTTTTCTCTCCTTAGTTTTAAAACTAATTGTCTATTTTATTTAAAATAGTAGTAAAATACTCTGGTATCTCCGAATTAAATTCCATATACTCACCAGTGCTAGGATGAACAAATCCCAGTTTTTTAGCATGTAATAACTGACCATCATGCTTTATTTTACTCTTTTTTATTCCATATAAATCATCTCCCAATAAAGGATAACCTATATGTGACATATGTACTCGTATTTGATGCGTTCTACCAGTTTCTAATCTTAAACGCACCAATGTATAATTTTTAAAACGTTTTTCTACAAAATAATGAGTAATCGCCCTTTTACCATTAAGAACTACTGCATTTTTTAGCCTATTTTTAGGATGTCTGGCAATTGGTTTATCAATAGTTCCTGAATCATTTTTAATAACGCCATGAACTATAGCTATATATTCTCTAACTGATGAATGGTCTTTTAATTGTTTTGCAAGTGATGTATGAGATATATTATTTTTAGCAATCATAAGAAGTCCCGATGTATTTTTATCTATTCTATGAACTATCCCTGGACGAACAACACCATTTATAGATGACAAACTATCAGTATGATTCATAAGCGCATTCACAAGAGTTCCAGTATAATTACCCACAGCGGGGTGAACAACCATCCCTTGCGGTTTATCTACAATTATAACATCATCATCCTCATATACTATGTCAATTTTAATATCTTCAGCAATTACATCTAACATCTTTGGCTTAGGAAGTTCTACTTTTATCTCATCATTTATAGATACTTTATAATTTTTTTTTAAAACATATTTATCATTAACTTTAACAAAGCCATCCTCAATCAATTTAGCAGAATAACTCCTAGAAATTTGTTCAATTTTATTAGTGATAAAAGCATCTAGTCTAATGTTTTCATCTGCTTTTAATATATACTTTTGCATAAAATCATCTCATTTTCATAATTTCAATTTTTTATTAAAATTTAAAACCAGTAGTCGAAACTACTGGTTTTTTGCTTATTTTAATAAAGCTTTTACTAAATCCGACACAAGTTTATTATCAGCACGACCAGCCGTCTTAGACTTCATCGCCCCCATAACTTTACCCATATCTTTCATGTTTGTTGCTCCGAGTTCTGTAATAGTAGCTTTAACTAATTCTTTAATCTCATCTTCAGTCATTTGCTCTGGAAGATATGTCGATAAAAAATCAATCTCAGACTTAGCTTCTTGAACTAAATCATCACGACCACCTTTTTCAAATTCCTCGATAGCACCTTTTTTCTGTTTTATTTGTTTCGATATGATTTCCACTATTCTATCATCATCAATCTCAGACTTAGTGTCTACTTCGATTTGTTTAATAGCGGCACGCAACATTGTAATAGACGCTTTTTTTATAGCATCTTTTTCTTTCATTGCAGTTTTAAAATCAATCATTAATTGAGCTTTAAGAGAAATACGCCTCACCTCTCGACTTAAAAATTAAAAAGATTTCTTCCTGTTCTTTCTTCTAGCAGCTTCAGACTTCTTTTTACGCTTAACACTAGGCTTCTCGTAATGCTTTCTTTTCTTTATTTCTGCCATAACTCCCGATTTAGCTGTTTCTCTTTTAAATCTTCTTAAAGCACTATCGATACTCTCGCTAGCCCCTACTTTAATACCTGACATTTGACTCCCTCCCCTCATGTTATAACTTGTATTCTGGAAAGTACAAAACTTGCACTCTGAAGAGGAATCCACAGAATACTAGAATATTATACATCATTAAAAACAAAAATGCAATATTTTTTAACCCGGAGGCCACTGCATTTGTCTTCCACCTACTAAATGGAAATGTAAATGTAAAACTGTCTGTCCTCCATCATCGTTACAGTTACATATAATTCTATAACCAGACTCATCTATTCCTAATTTTTTTGCAATTTCTTTAGTCTTTAAAAATATATGTTGTACATATTTAGAATTATTTTCATCAATATAATTAATACTATCTATATGCACTTTTGGAATAATTAATATATGATGAGGTGCAACTGGCTCTAAATCATGAAATGCAAGTATCAAATCATCCTCATATACTATCTTTGATGGAATTTGTTTATCTATTATTTTACAAAAAATACAATCACTCATTTCTACACCTCCTAACTAAATACATTATAACACTTTAAAAAAGTTTTTTTATATAGTTTTAAAAATATTTGATAATTTATTTCATTTTAGAATTAAATGTATTTTCAAAATTAAATTTTGGTTTATGTCTTACCTTATCCTCATACATCAATTTATCTGCAATATTATAAATAAACATAACATCATCAGATTTATAAGAATCATAATAATGATAACCCACTGAAAATGTAGGTATAAAACCATTTTCATATCCACTACAATTACTATACTCAATTTTAATTTCATCAACTAAAGATTTAATATCAAATTTATCATTTTCATCTATAAATACAAAAAATTCATCTCCACCTATTCTAAACGAATTAATTTTTTCATTTCTATCATAAAGTCTCTTTAATATATTTGCAAAATCAACAATCAATTTATCTCCCACAATATGTCCAAAATTATCATTTATATATTTTAAATTATTTATATCAATAGATAAAATCCATCCAGATATTTTATTGTATTCAATTTCTTTAATAAAATCCTCGTGCGCCTGTCTATTTAACAATCCTGTAAGATTATCTGTAATTGATAATTTTTTATAAAAATTCTTTTCTATTCTCTCTTTTTCATAATATCTATATTTGTGATGTAATTCTTTAATTTCAAGAACTATAAGAGATATAACAACTAAAAGTCCTACATTTTGAAATATCGTAATCTTATATATAAAATAATAAATCAAAGAAGCTATAGTAGATACTATAATGACTATAACAGGTACTACAACAGATTTACTATCAGGATATTTCGAACTATCCGTAAAAATAACAGCAAACAGTACTGACAATAAATAGCTAACAATGATAATATGAGTTAGATATACCATTTCCTTAAATTCTTTAATCCCAAATAGGGCTAAAATAACTTGAAAGAAAAAATTTAAAAAAAATGCAAACGCCATAATATCAATCATTTTTTTAAATTTAGGGTCAAGTTTATATTTTATATAAAAACAAGTTGGTAATAAAATAACCATTAATGTTATAAATTCAACTGAATATATAAATTCTTTTGCTCCAGCCCAAAAATATGATGTACTCCACATCTGTGTTAGAAAATAAATTGCTACCATTAAGCCAAACACCGATAAATAGAATATACTATAATTTTCGCTTCTAAAAAAATCCTTCCTCAAAAAAACTAGCAATGTAGTAGTAATAAAGTTAATTAAAAGTAATAATACTACAAGCATGGTTATAGATTCTTTAAAAATCATACAAGAAATAATATCTGATTTCCTTCCTATTCTAATATTCGATATTTTATAACTCTTTAAGTTTTTAAAATTAGGCTCAACATGAACTCTAATCTCTGAATAATTAAGATTATCTGGAATATCAAATATAGCGACTTGGTACCCTCCGCTTTTAAATATACTATTATCAGATTTTTTTATCTCATAAATTTTTTTATTATCTGCATAAATTTTTACATTAGAATACGCAAATGAAGAAATTAAACTTTTTTTACTAAAATCTTTATATGGCGATAAATCCACAAAAAAATTAAATTCTTTATCTATATTTATAACTTTAGGTAATTTGACAATTTGTCTTTCCCCATTAGAATTTATAACTGCTACTTCTTTTATCTTTTCAACGTCACAATTCTCATAAAAGCTATACTTTTTATCATAAGATAAAAATAAAATTGAAATGCTTATAATAAAAAAAGCCACTAACAATAAAATACATAAATTAAATTCACTTTCCCACTCAAATAGTTTTAATTTTATATTTCTCATAAAATTATTCAACTCCTATTCACCGCAAAGAATAAATCCGAATTCGTAAATCTTCGCCTTGCTCATATTTACTCATCGTTCTGCAACAATCTACACAATTCTCAATATCGCAAAGTATAAATCCGAATTCGTAAATCTTCGCCTTGCTCATATTTACTCATCGTTTTGGCACTCTTATAAAGAGTGCCTATAAAAAGCAAAAAAAATACGTAATTTGAAACCTATTTCAACTACGTACTTTTTTGCTTTTTATATTCTTTGCACTCATGCTTTATTACGAATGGTGCGAGTGATGGGACTTGAACCCATACGTACGTAGTACACATGACCCTCAATCATGCCTGTCTGCCGATTCCAGCACACTCGCCAATACTACAAAAAATATTATAATCATTTCTAAGAATATTGTCAAGATTCTTAGAAATGATTAAAAATACTCCTAAATTAATAAAACTTGCTGATTTTTTCAAGTGGTTTGCGTACCGCTTTAGTAGGTTCTTCCGCTCTATAGCCAAGTGCTATAACAGATACAATAATTTCATTATCAGGAATTTCAAGCATTTCCTTAATAACATCAATATATCTAAGCCCTAAAATAAGGGTATCAATACCTTTATTCATAGCAGCAAGCATAAAATGAGTATTACTAATTCCTGAATCATATATTCCCCAACCATTACCTAATTCATTAGTCTGTACACCTTCTGGAGTAAATCCACATCTATTAGATACAAAAGTACACACAACATAAGCAACAGCATTTTCAGTATTATTAATATTATATTCAGGTAGACAATTCGCTCTAAATTTTTCTACCATCTCCTTAGTATAAACACAGTGATACCTCGAAGCTTGTTTATTTCTCCATGATGGCGATTCATTAGCTGCCTTTACTAACTCAAGTATAGTTTCTTTGTCTAAACTATCAGCTTTTCTAAAATTTCTAACACTTCTTCTCGATTTTAATATATCGTTAAATTCCATAGATCTCTCCTATATTTTATTTACTTCATTATATCACATCAAAAAATATATTTTATTAATCAATATTTATACTAATATCAAATATTATAGCATTTAACGCAAATATAACCTATCTCACTATATCATCAAAACTATCATATATATTTTCATTCCCAATCAAATTAACAACTCCCATACTATTTAATATATTTTTAGGTTGCTCATTTAATTCAGATAAAATTATCTTAATTTTATGTTCCTGACAAATATGAACCATACGCTTTAAAGCATGAACTGCAGTAGCGTCTACACTATTAACATATCTCATCCTAACGATAACAGCTTTCGTCTTAGAATTAATATGATAGAGAGTTTCTATGAATTTATCTGCTGCACCAAAGAAAAATGGCCCATTTATCTCATATACATAAACTCCAGTTTGCATAAAATCATTATTTATTTTTTTAGGTAATTTCATTCCCTCAACTTCTTCAGAAGCATCAAATGTTGATATTTTAACATCTGTCATATCAGCCATACGCTTCATAAATAAAAATGCAGCTAATACCATACCAATTTCTATTGCAAGAACCAAATCAAATAACACAGTCACTATAAACACTACAAATAATATAATCGCATCACTTTTTGGTGCAGATAAAATCTCTTTTAATTCTCTCCACTCTCCCATATTAATAGCTACCATAAATAATATCGCAGCTAAAGCTGAAAGAGGAATCATCTTAGCAAGTGGTAAAAATAACATCATTATAGCAAACAAATACACTGCGTGAAACATACCAGCAACAGGAGTACGTCCACCATTATTTATATTTGCAACAGTTCTAGCAATCGCTCCCGTAGCAGGCAATCCACCAAATATAGACGAAGCTATATTTGCTATACCCTGAGCGATAAGTTCTGTATTTGACCTATGCTTTGCTCCTATCATACCATCAGCTACAACTGCTGAAAGTAAAGATTCAATCGAACCTAAAAGTGCAATAGCAAGTGCAGGCATAAACATTTTTTGTACTATCTGAAAATTAATTTGAGGTAAATGTGGTATAGGTAAACTAGCATTTAAATTTTTAAAAGCCGAACCTATTGTCACTACATCCATACCAAAAAACTTAACTACTACTGATGAATAAATTAAAACTATAAGTGCAGCAGGAATTTTCTTACTAAGCCTTTTCCAAAATAGGAGTATTAAAAGCGAGCTAACACTTATAAACACCGCTTGATAATTTACCGTATCTATATACTTAGCATAAACCATCAATTTGGCTAAAAACTCAGCTGGCATTTTCTCCGCTATATTAAGTCCTAAAAAGTCCTTAACTTGCGACATAAGTATAGTTACCGCAATTCCCGTTGTAAAACCAGAAGTAACTGGATATGGTATATACTTAATCATGCTTCCAAGCTTAAATATCCCCATCAGAATAATCATAATACCAGCCATAAAAGTCGCTGTTATCATACCATCTACACCATACTGCAAAACTATACCATAAACAATTACCATAAATGCACCAGTAGGACCACCTATTTGTACCCTACTACCACCAAGCATAGAAATCATAAATCCAGCAATAATAGCAGTATATAATCCCTTCTCTGGAGTCACCCCAGACGCTATAGCAAGTGCAATAGATAATGGCAGTGCAATTATCGCAACTATAAATCCAGCAATTGCATCACTAAAAAACTGCTCTTTAGTATAATTTTTTAAAGTTGTTATAAGTTTTGGTTTAAATATTTCCATTATATTCACTCCTATTAATATGTACTTAATATTCCTAAATGATTATAGCATAGCTTCCCTTTTTTAACTAGATAGCTTATAAAATTTAAGCTTATTTTATTAGATTTTTTGCAATTATAATTTCTAAGTTGTATAATGGTTGGAGTGATTACTTGAGGAGTGAAAAAATTATGATAACAGTTAACGGAGTTAGCCTTAGATTTGGCGATAAAAAATTATTTGAAGATGTAAATTTAAAGTTTACAAACGGAAATTGCTATGGAGTTATCGGTGCAAATGGTGCTGGTAAATCCACATTTATGAAAATTCTTGCAGGAGAAATCGAACCAAACAAAGGTGATGTTTCAATAGAAAAAGGAAAACGTCTAGCTGTATTAAAGCAAGACCATTTTGAATTTGATGAATTAAATGTACTAGATACAGTTATTCTAGGTCATAAAAGACTATACGATATAATTCAAGAAAAAGCAGAGTTATATGCTAAACCAGATTTTTCAGAAGAAGATGGAATAAAAGCCGCAGAATTAGAAGGCGAATTTGCCGATTTAGATGGTTGGGACGCAGAAACAAATGCAGAAAAACTATTAATAGGTCTTGGAATAAATAAAGATTTCCACTCTAAATTTATGAAAGATCTAACAGGAGCACAAAAGGTTAAGGTTCTACTCGCACAAGCCCTATTTGGCAATCCAGATATATTATTAATGGACGAACCTACTAACCACCTTGATTTTAAAGCTATCGACTGGCTAGAAAAATTCTTATTATCATATGAAAATACAGTAATAGTTATCTCACATGATAGACATTTCTTAAATAAAGTATGTACACATATGGTTGATATAGACTTCTCAAAAGCAAAAATGTTTGTAGGAAACTATGACTATTGGTATGAATCAAGTCAATTAGCCCTAAAATTAATGAACGATAGAAATAAAAAGACTGAAGAAAAAATAAAAGAATTACAAAACTTTATAGCTAGATTTAGTTCAAACGCTTCTAAAGCAAAACAAGCAACCGCTCGTAAAAAGATGCTTGATAAACTAACTATAGAAGATATACAACCATCATCTAGGAGATACCCATTTGTAGGATTTACTCCTGAAAGAGAAGCAGGAAAAGATATCCTATTTGTTGATGGTTTAACTAAAACTATTGATGGTGAAAAAATATTAGATAATATTACATTTACAGTTAATAAAGGTGATAAAATAGCCTTCCTATGTAGAAATGAATTAGCAAGAACTACTTTATTTAAAATATTGATGGGTGAAATTGAAGCTGATTCAGGTGAATATAAATGGGGAATAACAACTACTCAAGGTTATTACCCTAAAGATAATACAAAGTATTTTGAGGATAATGACGACAGTCTTGTAGACTGGTTAAGACAATTCTCTCCTAACGAAAAAGATGAGTCATTTATACGTGGTTTTCTAGGAAAAATGCTTTTCTCAGGTGAAGAAGCTCTAAAAAGTGCTAAAGTGCTATCTGGAGGCGAAAAAGTTAGATGTATGTTCTCTAAGCTAATGTTATCAGGTGCTAATGTTCTAATAATTGATGAACCTACTAACCACTTAGACTTAGAATCTATAACAGCTGTAAACAACGGGCTTATCGCTTTTAAAGGAAGTATGCTATTCGCTTCTCACGACCATAAATTTATAAATACAATAGCAAATAGAATAATAGAAATCACACCTAAAGGGCTTGTCGATAGAGTCTGTACTTTTGATGAATTCTTTGAAAATGAAGAACTACAAGCACAAATTGATAAAATGTATGAGTAAACTAAAAGCAATTTACATAATTAATGTAAATTGCTTTTTATATTAATCCATTATAAATTCACTAGACATATTATCATTTGTCACATCAACACCATATTCAATCAAAAATTTATTTAATTTCTCAGAATACTGATCTGAATTATTTTCCAAAAGTTCTATTACCAAACTTAAAATATTCGCTTCATCTCCTTTAGAAAGCCTTTGCAAAGTTTTTTTATAATGAACCATCGTACTTTCATAAACCGCAAAGTCCATCATAGAAATATAGTAAGTTTGATTTGTAGGCTTAATATATAACTGCATAAACTTTTTAGCTTCTTTATTTGCACCTTCATGGATATATCCTTCTTTTGCTGCATTGGAAATAACATTAAAATCAACTATAAAGTCGCTAATTTCATCTAAGGTAAGCAGTATTTTCCCGCTTTCATCTGTGTAAGGCATTCTTTGTAAATCCCTTTTTAACAAACTTAAATAACTCTGCATAGGTATTGAAGAAAATCTATATAAACTCCTTTCAAGATATAAGCCAGATGGTTTTACAACAGGAATACTATTTCTAAAATAATATTCAATGCCATTTTTATTCATAATAATACCCTTTATTTCTAATATTGGGTCTGATGAAAGCAATTCGTCCGATATAAAAATTTGCTTTAAATCTGAATTTCCAGAAATATACTCAAGTTCACCATTTTCAAACCAATTTTCTAATATGCTTTTATTATTATCAATCACAGCCATATAATAATCTATAAATATACCAAATATCTTATCCTTATTTTCAAGTTTTTCAATATATAAGTCTAAAACATTTTTGGCTAAAGATATACTCCTTATATCTTCAACATCAAGACCTAAAATAAATTCTTTATACCTATCCTCTATAAATCTATCCGTTAAACTAAATTTATTCTTTGCAATATACTGTTTTTCTAAAGCTTCCTTAATCACATAATCAAAATAGCCTTTGCTATAAATATTTTTTATATATGGATTTTCTGAAAAATATCTGCTCTCAAATTCATTATTTTCGTCATCATCACTAGGATATTGCATAATAGTGTGAGTATAAGGTTCTTTTTTTTCATCATTTTCCCATATATAAGTCCTAGAAAATTGAGAAATACCATTACCTAATTCAAATACGATTTCAGCCTTATATTTTGAAGGTACAGCATCCTTTATAAATGAACTCGGTGTTATTTCAACAGTAATCGTACTATCCGTAATGCTCTTAATTTCATATTTAGCACTAAAAACTCCATACATATCATCAAAATATATATCATTCCAAGTATCATTTATATTTATTGGTGATTTTAAAATTGTATATTCATATGAACCAAATTTCTGCACAATTTGATTATCACTAATACTATATTTTTTTATATATGCATTATCATTAGAATATTCCCCAACTAAATCATCTACTAAACCCTCAATATATATATCAGTTACGTCTAATTTACTCCTATCTATATTACGTATAATTTCCTTTGCATCATAATCAGTAATACCATAATATCGCCAAGATTCACCTAGCTTTAACGGAAAAATCTCTTTTAGAGAAATATCAAAATCAAACTTTTCAATATTTTGTTTATTACTTTTAACATCTTCTGTATCAGCAATGTTTTCAATATTTATGCTCTCACTATCATCCCCTACAGAGTTTGTTTCATTAGACTTACAACCACTCATTACTAACATTAATGCAATTAATATATAAATTAATGATTTTTTCATTTATTCCTCCATATTCGCTTCCATATATACCCTTTTGTTTTTCCATTTATCTCCTCTATATTGTATATACATAGATAGAGCCTCTATGGAATCCGATATTAAATAAGTTATCCAAACAGCTACTATTGGCAACTTTAATACAATAACTACTAATACTAATATAGGTATATGCACTACCCACTGCGAAATAAAAGCTGATGAAAACCAAGGAAAATTATACCCAGATGCTCCAAATACACTGCCAACTCCAAAAGTTACCGAAAGTATCCATAAAGACGGAGCATAAAATCTAAGCATAGTTATTCCCATTTCTATAATATCAACATCATCAGTAAATATCATCATAATATTTCTAGCATATATCATAGATAAAACAATAAAAACGGACGAAACAAAAATTCCCAACCAAACAGAAGTCCTAGCTATTTCTTCAGCTCTATCTACATCTTCATTTCCAAGAGCTTGTCCAATCATAGCGCTTGAACCCATACCAAGACCAACAAGCGGCATAAAAGCAAAATTAAATAACTTTTCACCTATACCAAATGTTGCAACCGCGTCAGTTCCATAAACATGTATAAGTCTAAGTGTAACGAGTACAGCAAGCTGTCTAGTAAGCATTTCCATACCATTCGGCAAACCTATCGTCATAAGTTTATAATCCATTTCTCTATTAAGAATAAACATTCTCTTAAATTTAATATCTACTTTATCCTTTTGTCTTATAAGCATTATAAAAGCTATCAAAAATGCTACAGAGCCAGATATTACAGTTGCAAGTCCAGCACCAAAAACACCCATGCCAAATCCTTTAATATTAGTAAAAGGAATTATATCAAACATTAATATAGGGTCTAATATAATATTTATAAGTGCAGCTATAAACATAGCTATCATAGGTTTTCTACCTTCACCAATACATCTAAATGCTGTATTAACAGTAAACGAAGAAAACAGTACAGGTAAAAAAAACAACCTTAAATATCCATAATCTAAAGCACTTTTTACAACCTCTTGATTGCTCGTAAAAAAATATATCGTTGGTTTTAAAATGATTAACATTAAAATGGTGGCTATAATAGCTACTAATCCTTTAAATGTAAGCGTTTGTTCTATCGCTATACTAGTGTTAGTTTTACTACCAGTTCCATAATTTTGTGATATTAAAGAAATAGAACTATTGCCAATTATAGTATTTAAAACATTAACTACCCAATATATAGTTATAAAAATAGTAACACCCGCTATTGCATTTGCAGATATTCTACCAATCCATATCATATCCACTATTTCATAACCAGTTTGAAACAAAAAACCTATCATTGTAGGAGTAGATAATTTTATAAGACCTTTTAATACACTACCCTCAAGCAATTCTCGTGATAGTTCTTTCTTCATAAGCTCACCTATTATTTTTAAAGTTCTTTTACTTCTAGTTCATCATCGTTTAAAATTAAAACTTTTGAATACCCCTCATTTTCAAATCGATTAAGTTGTTTCCCAAATTTCTTAGCTTTCTCTAAAATAGATACACTTGAACCATTACTTCTAAATTCTTCAGCAATGCTCATAACTCTTTTGACACTACTTCTATCATCGTATACAAGTGCAATTTTTGTATTTGTTTTAGGTTTAAAATCGTTTTCTTTTAATAAATCAACTATTCTCTCAAAACCTATTGAAAATCCACAAGCTGGCACAGATTCTCCTGTAAAACTCTCAATTAAATTATCGTATCGTCCACCACCAGCTACTGAATAACCAAGATTTTGTAAAGAAATTTCAAAAATAGTACCTGTATAATACCCCATTCCTCTAACAAGGGTAAAATCAAATTCTATATTATACATACCATTAGAAATAGTATTAATAGTATCTATTATAGTAGTTAAACTATTTACAGCATCTTTCTCAACACCATATTCTTTTAATCTTTCCATACCTTCTTGTGACACGTCACTAAGCACATTCATAAGCTTTTCAACAGAGTCTAGCTTATAATTTTCATCCATAAGCGATTTTTTAACACCACCAACGCCTATTTTATCCATTTTGTCTAATATAATACAGACTTTAGAAAACTCCTCATCTGTAAAACCAGCATACGATATAACACCTTTTAATACTCGTCTATCGTTTATTCTTACCACAAAATCTTTTAGTTCCAAACTATACAAAGCTTTTGTAACAGTATTTATCAAATCTATCTCAGTTGTTATATCACTTGAACCTATAACATCAACATCACATTGCACAAAAGTTCTATACCTTCCCTTTTGTGAACGTTCCGCTCTATATACATTACCAATTTGCAAAGCTTTAAACACATTTGGCAAATTCGCTTTATTATTTGAATAGTATCTACATAGTGGAATAGTCAAATCATATCTTAATCCTAAATCAGATAAATCAGACTCTTTTAAACTATCAGAATCCAGCTTTAATTTTTCTCCACGCTTTAGAATCTTATAAATTAATTTAAGATTCTCTCCACCATTGCTACCTAAAAGATTCTCTATATTTTCAACAGCAGGCGTTTCTATCTCTGTAAACCCGCTTAATTTATACACTTCTCTAATAGTATTTTTAACATATTCTCTCAATTCTTTGTCCATCGGAAGGAAATCTCTCATACCTCTTGCTGGATTCTTATTCATAATCTCACGCCTCTCTTTTTATAACTATAAAAAGCTTCTAAAATACTAATTTAAAAAATTTCAAACCTAGATTTTATAAGCTCTAATCCTAATCTACGAGTAACTTGATACTACCACAAAAACTTTTTAGAGTCAATCAACCCCACTAAGTATAAATACATTATAAAAACATTATAATTTAATAATTATTTTAATATTTTTATATGAATTTTATCCCCTAATATGTAATAATATATATGTAATAAATAAATTAACTAAGGGGCAAAAATGAACGAAACAAGTATAAAAACTATAAAAAAACGAAACGATATACTTAAACTAATAGCTATACTAACTATGCTCATCGACCATGTCGGTGCAACTTTTTTCCCAAACATAATAACATTTAGAATCATAGGGCGAATAGCATTTCCTATATTTGCATATCAACTTACATTAGGTTATAAATACACATCAAATTTAAAATCATATTTTAAACGCATATTTATATTCGCATGTATATCATATTTACCATATGCCGTTTTTTTGGGGCATTTTGTAGGTGATGTATTTCACCCTAACTTTATCGCTTTTAACGTTATGTTCTTATTAGACTACGCTATTATAATGTTAATAATATTCGATAAAACCAAATTAATAATCTCTAATTATTTGATTACTAAGTCAAATAATTTAATGATTAAATCAATAATTTATTCCCTAGTTCTTATCTTTATAATTATATTGCCAGAAATACTAACAATCACAATACCACATTTTATGTTTTCATACTCAACATATGGGCTACTTATGATATTATTTTTTTATATATTTGATAACAACTTTACAATGCTAATACATAGTTTTTTATTTATTAGCTGCATAAACTTTTTATCCTTATATATTAATTCTAGCGATATGAATTATGTGATTTATAAAGTATGTTTACAATCATTTTGTATAATGGCATACTTTATAATTAGATATTTTAAAAATATACAATTCGAATTTAAATTAAATAAATATTTTGCATACTATTTTTATCCCGTACACATCTGTATTTTAATAGCTATAAAATATTTTATTGATTATTTATAAAAAGGAGAAAACATGAAATTAAGACAATTAAGTGAAAACACGTATTTACTTCGTGGAGGTACTAATTCTGGTATTTATAAGCTACCAAGTGGAAATATAGTAGTTATAGACCCTGGTTTATCAGCTGGTAGAGGAAAAAAAATAGTTAATTACGCTCAAGAAAACAATATTAAAATATCACATGTTATAGCAACTCATGAACATGCTGACCATATAAATGCACTTGAACCAATAATTGATGAATTCCCAGACGTAGAAATTTATATAGACCCTCATGGTCATTATTTAATTGAAAATCCAGATTCAATGCTTGCATATATAAACTGCGGGCTTCCAAGTCAAAAAATAATAAATTTAGCTCGTCCTATGCAAACTATTAAAAATTTAAAAGCTCTACCAAATGGTGAATTTCAAATAGAAGGTGTAAATTTTGAATGGATATACTATGGTGGTCATTCAGCAGCATCAGGGGGATTAATAACTGATAATAAAGTTTTATTTATTGGTGATACTTTAGTCGCTCCTACTATATACGATAAATATCCATTCCCAGTTGTTTATGATGTACAAAAACAATACCATGCAATTGAACATTTACGAAATTTACATTTTGAAACTTGTATAATTGGACACGCTAAAAAAGCATTCACAAAAGATGAATGCTTAGAAATAATAGACTTAACATATAAATATATAAACGACTCTGTAGAAATAGTTTTAGAAGCAACTAAAACCCCAATATCAAGACACGATATTCTAGCATATACATTAAACAAACTCAAAGTTGAATATAAATACTACGAATATCTTATCGCTATGACTTCTCTAGGTTCTATTTTAACTTACTTATCTGATAGAGATTTAGTTCAAGACGAAATAATTAATAATCAACATCTATATAAGATGACAACATAGTTTTATTACTTGTTGTCATCATCTACATATTCATAAAATTCAACATCTTCTGCATCTCTGCTGATTTTGTTTGAATTATACATATTAGAATCATATGAATTTGAAGTTGAAGTATCACTAGGCTCATCAAAGTTATCTTCAACTTCAATACCATTATCTTTAGACCCCATATACATAAGATATAAATTTCTTAAAACCAATAAAACTCCTACAACTATCCAAAATGGTAAAGTAGCAATAACAAAAGCTGCAAATAATTTTAACAATGCAAAGAATATAACCAAAAATATTAAAAGTACAAGACAGCCATTTAGTCCTGAAACACTATAATAATTCATTTTTATCTCATCTCCTAATAAATTTAATAACCATATTATACACTCTTAATGTGAACACTATCTGTACAAAATAAATTTTTATATTTTACCAAGATGAAATTGCTCCCATATCATAAATGTTTTTATATCCCATTTCAAGAAGTAACTCTGCTGCTATACCAGAACGTCTACCACTTCTACAGTAAAGTATAATATTTGTTTCTTTATCACTTATTTGTTCTTCAATTACAGAATCTATAACATCAAGTGGAATAAGCATAGCACCTTCAATATGATTTTGCTCATATTCCTCTTTTGTTCTAACATCTACAAGTAAAGCACCACTATCTTTTATAAGTTTTCTTGCCTCATCAGAATCTATAAGCTTAACTTCTGATACATCAAGTTGTTCATTAACTACAGTTTCATTTTGAGACGAATCATCTAAATACTCATCATGAGTACAACCAGTAAATAAAACAGTAAGCAACATTAACATAATCAATATATTTTTCATATTTTCCCCTTTTTGATAAAAATAATTTTTAACTAAATAATTTAAACATATTCCTATTATACAAAAAAATATTAAAAATTGATAGTAATCTGTATTTGTAATATTTTACATTTGACCTTTTTTGATAGTTCAAATATAATTTAGTGTATGAGTAATTTATAATTTTAATATCTATATATTAGAATTTGATTAGATTAAATATTTAAGAGGTGAAAATATGAATTTACAAAAATATATAGACCATACTATTTTAAAACCAGACACTATAAAAGAAGATGTTATAAGAGTGTGTGAAGAAGCAAAAGAGTATGGTTTTTATTCGGTTTGTGTAAACCCTTACTATGTACCACTTGTAAAAGAGCAACTAAAGAACTCCGATGTAAAAGTTACTTCTGTTATAGGTTTTCCACTAGGAGCTAGTATCTCTGAAGTTAAAGCTTTTGAAACTGATAGAGCTATTAGAGACGGAGCAAATGAGATTGATATGGTTATAAATGTAGCTGCACTTAAAAACAAAGAGTATGATTATGTTTTAAATGACATAAAATCAATCGTAAACGTATGTAAAGGAAGAGCTCTATTAAAAGTTATTATAGAAACTTGTCTCCTTACTGATGAAGAAAAAATTAAAGCTTGTGAGCTTTCTAAAGAAGCTGGTGCTGACTATGTAAAAACTTCAACTGGTTTTAGCACTGGAGGTGCAACCGTAGAAGATGTAGCTCTTATGAGAAAAACAGTTGGAGATACTATGGGAGTAAAAGCTTCTGGTGGCGTTAGAACTACTGAAGATGCAAAAAAAGTTATAGAAGCTGGTGCTTCAAGAATTGGTGCAAGTTCATCAATTTCAATAGTAAGTGCAAAATAAATATGAGATTATGGCATCAAAAACTTATACCTTTGCTACCACGACAACAATTGTTAGGTCAGCATAGAGAATGTTGTGCATTAAGAGGTAATGGCTGGGGCAAAAAACATGCAACAGTTAATTATGTTTTTCAACATTCTGCGTATAAACTATACAAATATCACATTCTTATAATGAACGAAATGACAAAACGAGGATATAAACCAAATGAATTATGGCAAAATCCATTATATAGAGGCAAATCTTGTGAAAATCATACCTCTTTAGATAAATGTAGCATAGATTCTATAATATATCCTGAGCATAACCAACAATATCTAAATGAATGTTTAGATAATTTAGCATCAAAAAATATATTTTTAAAAATATAGATTAATTTTAAAAATAAAAAAGGCACAAAGCTAATGTAACAATACATAAGCATGTGCCTTTTATTTATCCTAAAATATTTTATCTGTGGCCTTTTTCATAAGGCTGTCCACTTGCAGCTGGTGCAACCGCTCTACCTACAACTCCAGCAAGTGCTAAAACTGTTGCAAGATAAGGTAACATCTGCAAGAATTCAGATGGTATCCAACCCAAACCAAAAGATGAAGCTTGAATCTGAATAGCCTCTGCAAGTCCAAAGAATAAACATGCAGCTAACGCTCCAAGCGGATGCCATTTACCAAAAATCATAGCAGCTAGGGCGATAAATCCTTTTCCAGATGTCATTCCTTCTCTAAATAAACTTACTGTTCCAAGTGATAGCGATGCTCCTGAAAGCCCAGCTAACGCACCTGAAATCATAACGCATAAATACCTTATTTTATAAACATTTATACCTACAGTATCAGCAGCCTTAGGGTGTTCTCCTACCGCTCTTATTCTAAGTCCTAAAGAAGTTTTATATATAACATAATAAGATACTCCAGTTAGTATTAATGCTAAGTATACAAATGGCGTAAGTCCCGCAAATAACGTTCCAAGTACAGGCATTTTTTCAAGAAAAGCTAATGATTTTGGATTTGTAGTAAGAGCATTAGCAACACTATCAGTCTGACCTGACCTATGCCATACCATCTCCAATAAAAATGCTGTTAAACTAACTGCTAGTAAATTTATTGCCACACCAGAAATAACTTGGTCAGCTTTAAAATTAATAGCAAGTAGGGCTAATAATAGCGAAGTAAATACTCCAACTATCATAGCAACAACAACAGCTATCCAAGGATTTGTAGTAAACTCCATTGCATAAATAGCAAAAAAAGCACCCATAATCATTATACCCTCTAACGCTATATTAACAACACCAGAACGTTCACTAAACACACCACCTAATGCTGAAAAAATCAGTGGTGTTGAAAGTCTAAGTGCAGATGCTATAATAGCTAAAACTAATACCATCATGACACCACCTCCTTCTTACTATCCTTTTTCTTCTTAGAAGTCATATATCTTAACATTGCCTCACCAGCTATAAATATAATTATAATCCCTTGAATTATACCTACAACTTCCTTTGGTATACCTTCAAATTGCATTTTTCTAGCACCATTACTCATTATACCAAACAAAAATGCAGAAGCGATAACACCTATAGGGTGATTTTTACCAACCAAAGCAACAGCAATACCATTAAAACCGTAACCTGGAAGTCCAGAAGACTGGTCTACTTTATAAGTTAATCCAGCAATAGTAACAGCTCCAGCGATACCAGATAACGCACCAGCAATCATCATAGATAAAATGATGTTTTTGGAGATACTTATACCTCCATATTCAGATGCATAAGGATTATTACCAACTGACCTTATTTCATATCCAATAGTAGTATGGAATAATAAAAACCAAATTACAATCGCACAAATTATAGCTATAATAAGTCCTATATGAACACTTGAATATCCAAATGGTTTTATAATTGTATTTAATTTAAGAAGTCTTGCGTGTTCTGGAATCATTACCGAATAAGCTTTCTGCTCAGTTCCTTGTAATGTTGAAGGATTTAGACTTGTCCTTATAAAATAATTAGTAAGCGCAAGTGCAATATAGTTAAGCATAATCGTAACTATAACTTCATGAACTCCAAGTTTAGCTTTTAATACTCCCGGTATAAAACCCCAAATAGCTCCACCCAAAGCCCCACAAATAATGATAAGTGGAATTAATATCGTGCTTGGTAAATCTTGAAATACCCAAGCTGCGGTAACTGTTGCCATAGCTCCAGCTAAATATTGTCCCTCTCCACCTATATTAAAAAGTCCTGCTCTAAACGCAAACGCTACAGACAAACCTGTAAGTATTAATGGAGTAGTTTTCAAAAGTGTTTCACCAAATTTAGGTAAACTTCCTAAACTTCCTCCTAAAAGTGCTTTATATGCCACTAACGGACTATTATGCGTAAGAATTACAAATACGGAGCCTATTAAAAAAGCAAGCACAATAGCAAGAAGTGGATATTTAACATTATCGAATAAATAATTTAATTTCTTTTTCAACTCTGTTCTCCCCCTTCATCTATTTTGCCACCTGCCATCATAATTCCTAATTTCTTTTCAGTAGCATCTTTAGCATCAACTATTCCAACTATTTTTCCATCATATAAAACAGCTATTCTATCTGCAAGTGCCATAACTTCATCTAATTCCAACGACACTAATAAAACAGCTTTATCTCTATCTCTTTCAGCGACTAATCTTTTATGAATAAACTCTATAGCACCGACATCTACACCTCTAGTAGGTTGAGATGCTATAAGTAACTCAGGCTGTCTGGAAAGCTCCCTTGCAACAATTAATTTTTGCTGATTTCCACCTGATAAAGATTTTGCCATAACCTTTTCATTCGGTGTCCTAACATCAAATTCTTCAATAAGTTCTAAGCAATATTTATGAATTTGAGGATAATTAAGTACCGAATTATTTGAAAAAGGTTGTTGTTTGTGTGAGCCTAATATAGAGTTTTCAGCCAATGAATGTTGTAATACAAGCCCCCTTTTATGTCTATCTTCAGGAATGTGTGAAATCCCTGATTTTATAACTTCTTTAGTTGGTTTATTAGTCAATTCATTGCCCAAAATTTGCACCTTACCAGAAGTTGATTTTCTAAGTCCTGTAATAACTTCAACAAGCTCAGTTTGTCCATTTCCATCAACACCAGCAATTGCAAATATTTCTCCAGCTTTAACATCAAATGAAATACCTCTAAGTGCAGGTAACCCCCTACTATTTAAAGCTTTTAATTTATTAACTGATAAAACTACATTTCCCGCTTGTTTAGGCTCTTTATCTACAACCAGATTTACCTTTCTTCCAACCATAATTTCAGCAAGTTCATCTGTGTTTGTGTTCTCATTTTGTAATGTTTGTATCTTTTTACCTCGTCTAATTACTGTAACCCTATCACTCATTGCCATTACTTCTTTAAGTTTATGAGTAATAAGAATAATTGATTTCCCTTGTTTAGTTAATTTTCTAAGTATCTCAGCTAATTCATCAATCTCTTGCGGAGTCAAAACCGCAGTAGGTTCATCTAAGATAAGTATCTCTGCCCCTCTATAAAGTGCTTTTAAAATCTCAACTCTCTGCTGCATTCCCACGCTAATATCTTGTATTTTAACATTTGGGTCAACTTTTAAACCATATTTACTAGAAATTTGTTCAACATCTTCTATAGCTTTTTGCATATCAAGTTTAAAACCACCCTTGGTAGTTGGCTCTGAACCAAGTATAATATTTTCAGCAACTGTAAATGGTTCTACTAACATAAAATGCTGATGTACCATTCCAATTCCCTTGCTAATAGCAACATTTGGGTCTTTTATATTTGTAAGTTCCCCATTGATATAAATTTCTCCTGAGCTCGGCTCATAAAGACCATAAAGCTGATTCATTAAAGTAGTCTTACCAGCTCCATTTTCACCTAATAAAACATGAATTTCACTTTTTCTAAGTTCAAAATCTACACTATCATTGGCTACAACGCCTGGGAAAATCTTTGTAATATTCTTCATTTCTACTACGTTCTGCATAATTTCCCTCCGTTTATAATATAAATCATAAAAGTCTTAAAAGGGTCAGTTAATAAAAAAACTGACCCCCAATATAATCTTATTTATTAAATATTGTTATACAATATAACTATATTTCAGGAACTTCAAATGCTGCAAATTCATCAGCAGTTTGAGGAACTTTGAATTTACCTTCTGCAATAGCTTTCTTCCACTTATCAGCAGCTTTAATTTGCTCATCTGTTAAGTTACCAGCTTTGTCAGAATATCCAACACCATCATTTGCGATAGAGAATACTTTAACTCCACCCTCAAATGTTCCATCAACTACAGTTTTACCAACTTGGAAAACACCTTCGTCTACTCTTTTAATCATAGAGCAAAGAACTTTATTTTCTTGAGAAATATGAGATTGATCTTGGTCTACTCCAATAGCCCAGAAACCTTGCTCATCAGCAGCTTTAATTAAACCAATACCTACTCCACCAGCAGCATGGAATATAACGTCAGCACCTTTTTGGTTTTGACCCATTGCAATCTCTTTACCTTTTGCTGAATCTTCAAATGAGTCAGCATAATTTGCGATAACTTCTGCTTCTGGATTAGCAGCTTTTACACCAGCTTTAAATCCATACTCAAATTTTTCAATAAGAGGGAACTTCATTCCACCGATAAATCCAACTTTGTTAGTTTCAGTAGCCATACCAGCTATAACACCTACAAGGAATGAACCTTCGTTTTCTGCAAAAGTAATAGAAGCTACATTTGGCTTCTCAACTACAGAGTCTACAATAGCAAATTTTTGCTCTGGAAACTGATCAGCTGCAGCTGACATAGTTTCATTAAATAAGAAACCTACACCGTAGATTAAATTAACTTGTTCTTCAGCAAAAGAAGTTAAGTTTGGACCATAATCGTCTGCACTTTCAGACTCTAACACCTTTGTTTCAACACCTTCTTCAGCTGCTAATCTCTCAAGACCAGCCCAACCAGAATCATTAAATGATTGGTCACCTAATCCACCAGTATCAGTAATCATACCCATAACAATCGTTTCTGCTGGTTCTTCTGTTGCAGCTTCTTCAGTTGTAGTCTCAGCCGCTGGTTCTTGAGTAGCTTCTTCTTTCTCGCCACAAGCGACAAACATTGCCATAGAAAGCACAGCAACTAACAATAACGATAATATTTTTTTGTTCATGTTTCTCCTCCTCAACATTTGCACCTTTATATTTTAAGGTGCTCTTTTAATAATTGCACTAATCTAATTATAATTAAAATATCAATTAACTGCAATATTAAATTAATATTTCTAAAAATTTGAAATTTTTATTGTGTATTTAACACGATAATTTTTCTTTTGAAATAAAACCTTTATCCGCTAATTCAGTCATAGCTTTTTGTATATTTTTTTCATTAACTAATATTATAGGACCTGTACAACCCATTCCGCTTTCTGCATAAATATCTATTTTCCATAAAATTTTACATGCATCTTCTAAGTCCATAATATCAATCCCAGAAATCTGTCCAGTTACAACTTCTTTAGCAGGAATTTTAACATCCTCATCTGATGACTTATCTTTTGTATCTTTAATAAGCTCTTTTAAAATAGCATCAAGCCCAGAACTCTTTACAAGCTCTAAATCACGCTTAGCTATATCCTTTATGCCACCTTTAATAAGTTCAGCAGCATAAGTTATAGCATTAGCTACAACTGGAGCTCCAGAAGCCCTAGACAATATCAAGATAGTTTTATCGTAATCAAATCCAATACCTGGTCCATATCCATAACCCGATGCCTCATAGCTACCACCTGTATTAAATGATGAAAACATCTTCATCAATATATTACCTGTTAATGTATCCGTAACCATAACATCGCAAGAACCCATAAGTAAGTCATTACCTCTCATTACAGAACCGCCATCAGCTCGTCCAGATACTCCAAAGTTAATCTCAAAGCCTCTATTATTCAATTCTTGTAAGGCTCTTTCAACTGTTCTTGCATTATCTACATTAAGAATTCCCACACTTGGTTTTTTAATTCCTAAAGATTTAGCAGTTACCAAACCATAAATAGCGTTCTTAATCATAGCCTCAGTTCTATTAGTTGCTGATGTACCAGTGGTAGTTGCAATAATCATTTCTTTTCCCATAGCTGGAGTTATAACACGTCCAACGGTTGAAACTCCTATTGGGAAACTATAGTGCATAGTTACGCATGCATCTATTTCACCTGAGTCTAATAATTCTTCCATTTTTTTATGTGCATCTTCTTCTGAACTCGCTTCAACCAATTTTAACGAAGTTTCACAAGGCTCGCCAATAAGTACAACATCAAAATCTGAACTTCTGTTTGATGCCATTTCAGCTCCCTTGACTAAATTTTGTGCTCCGTGCTCACTCCCAAAAGTAGTTAGTCCAATTTTAACTGTACTCGCAAACTTTCCTGTTTCTATAGCATTGGCAATGTCCATAAACGCATTTCCTATTATATTTTTTACATTTTTATCTGACATATTGCCCCCTATTTCTCCATTAAATGAGTAGCAAAATCTCTCATAGCCTCAGCAATCATAGAATGAATTTGCTCTTTACTTACAGATGACTCATCTGATTTTTTGCCAGTATTTCTTTCAACTATAACTGAAACTCCATCAAATAAATTAGTCATTCTACCTAAGAATAAAGAACCCTTACCAACAATCATAGCCTTATTTAAAGAACCAGTAGTTAAATCTTCTCTAGCAAAACCTAAATAAGGAACTCCTGATGGAATATGTCCTTGAGTAGGAGCCCAACCTTGCATACCGTGTTTACTAGCAAATGTCTTTAAATCACTTCTCTCCAATTCGCCTCTTTTAACACCAATAGCAGCTATCATTTTATAGTTAGCTTCTGGTACATCACCAGCACCAGCAGGTTTTGTAATATCTGGATTTTGCATTTCAACTGAATATCTATCAATATCAGTTATTTTTAAATTTCCTTTATCAAGTGGAGCAGTAATAAGTGATGTAATTACAGCTTGAGGAGATGAGCCAGTTCCAACTGTATGTCTACCTACTAAATCTGTTCTAATAACTGGATTTATTCCATCATTTTTACTAATTAAAATAGCAAAACCGCCAAGTACATCCTCTAAAATAGGAAATTCTTTTTTAACATGGTCTTTACCATTCATTCCAAGTTTAGCCGTAGCACCACCAGCAACAATAACTACATTATTGTAAGTTCCAGCTTGAACTAAAGATGCTGCCGATATAAGAGCGTGTGTAGGTGCAGCACAAAAACCTCTAAGGTCAGAACCAGTAGCATTGATAGCTCCAGCTTGTTCAGCTATAGATTTAGCAAAGTTACCACCACCACGCTGGTTCATATCTCCACATGCTTCTTCAGAACATTCAATAACATATTCTACATCTTCAACATTAATATCATTTTTAGCAATTAAATTTTTAAATGCTAATATTCCAGAAGCTTTAACAACTAAATTTTCAAACATAATATGTGCATTTAAGTTAGGGTCTATATCATGAGCCCTCTTAACACAACCAACCAATTTACTATCATGATAAATAGCTTCTGCATGTTCTTCATCTACTAATCTTTTAATCTCAGTAGAATCTACACCTTCTCCAAGTCTAGCAATTTCTGCCTCTGTAGCAAGTGGGTGTTTAGAATACTTATCCTTAATCTCTATAGCAAACTGTTTTTCGATTTTTACTACATCAAAAACATCAGCTAATTGTAGCATAGCGATAAATTCATCTTGAGGCATAATTTCACCAAATTTACCAAATCTGTTTGGATTCTCTGTTGACTTTCCAACCCATGGTTTTTCAATTTCTCCAAGTTCATCTGGAGTAATATTTCCAATATAAGTTTGATTTGGTGGATATTTTACCACTTCATCATATGACCTTAAACTTTTATCTAAATTTTTTAAATATTCTGAATCAGGATTTGTTAATTTTTCTGTTGTTTGTGTTGTACCATTATTAATAATCATATCTGGTGTGTGTACTAACACATATCCTGAAGCTTTTACAACTGAATAGTTCATTATTCTCCCTCCATTAAATAAATGGTAATAAAGGCGGCAACAAGCGTGCCGCCTTTATCATAACATTATATAGTTTTAAAATATTGTTTGCTCACTAACTTCAACTGTAAGCGCTTTAAGTGCTTTTTCAACTATTTCTCTTCTAAGCTTTTTCTCTTCATTTTTCTCTAAATCTGGATTTCCAAAAGGATGTGGAATCGCAATTGCTGGTACAATTCTATTAGCACCAACAGTAAGTGATATAGGAGTTACTGTACATACATGAACTACTGGAATACCAGTTTCTTCGATACCTTTAACCATCGTTGCTCCGCAACGAGTACAAGTACCTCATGTAGATGTAAGTATTACAGCATCTACACCATCTGCAACTAACTCTTTAGCAATCTCTTTAGAATACTCTTTTGCACTATTTACAGATGTTCCATTACCAACAGTAGTATAGAAATAATCATGTAGTTTACCGATAACGCCCTCTTTTTCTAAATCTCTTAAAACGTCTACTGGAAGAACTCTATCTGAATCTTCATTAGCATATACTGGGTCATATCCACCATGTGCAGTTTCATATCCTTCTTCAGTTAAATCCTCTACTCCAGCAATATTGTATTTACCATACTTAGATGCAGAAGATGACTCAATTTTATCTGGATTATTTTTAGGAACTATTCCACCAGATGTAACAAGAGCTATTGTAGCTTTAGATAAATCTAAAATTGGTTTACCTGGCTCTACATTATCAAAAATAGGCATTGGATATTCAGTTTCAAACTGCTCTCCATTTAGTTTTTTAACTAACATATCAACCGCACGCTCTGCACCAATTTTATCAGCAAAGTAATTAACTCTTATTCCTCTTTCGATATAGCCTTCTTCACTTGGCGAACCAATTTGCTCGTTATTTAATAATTTAAGACCTAATTTTGCTACCGCTGGAACTGCACTACGCATAGCCGCAGCAGAATTTCCAGTTTCAACAATAATTAAATCTTTTTTGTACATATCAACACCAGGGTTTTCTACATACATAGCTGTAATAACTTTAATTCCTAACTCCTCTTTAACTGCTTTTGATATAGTTCCGCATGCAGTTCCATATCTACCCGCATTAAATGCAGGTCCTGCAACAAAAAGATCAGGATTATATTTTTTTACCATTTCTAAAATTTGTGCTTGTGCTTCTTCAAGATTCTCATTGAAATATGAATCACCACATATTATAGTTGCAACTATTTCAACATCTTCACCAAAAGCTTTTTCAAGCGCCATACCTGGACCTACAACACCTTCTCTAAGTTCAGGCTTTATATCTGCTTTTTCTTCTCCACCAATTCCAGCAAAGAATTGATTTATATAATGTACTACTTTAAATTTACTCATTTTTTGTCCTTGAGATATACTCTAGGCTACCTCCCTTCGCACAATTAATAAATTAACATTTATATTTTACTTATCATTAGATACAACCTGTATCTTACATTTTTGGATTTTGGAATTTTTTATAGCCCTCAAATACTTGAGTAGGGTTGGCTATAAATTTTTAATATTATATATTATTTATTATCTTTACTTACTATTTTGCGTATTTTGAAAATTGTTCTCTAATTGAATTCATTTCAGCAACGATTTCTTCTACTTCAAGAACCATTTCCATCATACCAACTTGCTCATCAAATACATCAGCATCCACAACTTCTTTAAATTGTGGCTCAACTGCATGATATACAGCAAGTCCTAAACCAACTCCTGCAAGACAACCTGCAAAAGTAGGGTCTCCAGCTGTAACTGTTTCAGCTGCAAGTCCTGCTGATTCAGCTTCTGCTGCTCCAAATAATACTACAATATTTTCTGCTCCGTGCTCGTCAGTTAAATCTTTTACCCTTTTTTGATTTTCCAAATCCATTGCGCCTGCAGCCGTTCAGACAAAACACTCTGTTGAAGAATAAACAACCTCAGCTGATTCTACTGTTTTAACACACTCTTCTATAGCTTGTCCTGGAATACCATCTCTATCTCCGATGATAATCACTTTTTTATTTTCTAAAATGTTCATTATCTTACCTCCATTAAATTTTTATTAATCTATCTAAAAAGTTTTAGCAGTTAATTTATTAAATCCTAATTCGTTTGTAGCACCTGTAATAACTTGAAGCTCAGCTTCTATACTACCATCTTCTCTTAAACTACCGTCAAAACCACCAGCTATTCTATCAGTGTAATCCAACATACCTATAACCTTCTTCATAGGAGGTAATACTATAAGTTGATTTGCATTTCCACCTGTAACAACTGCATTTGCTGCTGGGTCAGCATCAGCAAGAGATTGAGATAATCCGTCTCTACCAGCATATTCATCAGTTACGATAACAGTTTTAACGCCTTCTGCCTCTATTTTTTTACAATTCATAATAAGGTCAGTATCAGGGTTACCAAATCCTTCTTGTGATACTATCGCACCATCTAATCCTAAATATTTAGTGAACTTTGCAGTCCAATTAGATGACCTTTGTTTATCTGCAAGATATACATTTTCATTAGTAATTATTACACCCATAAAGTTAATTTCTTTACCATGCTTAGCGTAAAGACTCTTTATAATAGGGTTGTTTAAGTGATGATAAGTTGTGTTTTTATCACAAGCAGAAACACAGTTTCCACTTAAAATAGCTCCGTCCATAATTTCAGTAGGATATAACACAGTAGGAACTATTTTCTTAGCATCTACACCATAAACATAAGTGTCATGTAATAAACCTTGAGTTTGTAGCATATATACATATCCTACTTTTGGTAATTCAGGATACTCATTTGCTTGCTCTAAAAGTGGTTTAGTTTCATACACTTCTACTTCGTCTGGAGTAATATCTCTAGCTAATTCACCTAAGAATTTAGCTGTTTTTAGTCCTGCCATTCTAGCAGCTTTTTCATAATCATGTGGTTTTATTCCATCAATAGCTTCAATAACTAAAACTAAATTATTAAGCTTACTAAATGGAGTATACTCAGCACCGATACCACTCATGTCGATAATTCCCTCTTGAAATCCTACTATCTTACCACATGTAACAACAGCAGCGCCTTCAAGAACATTAGTTTTACCTTCTCCAACAGTTTCAACCTCTGATAGCACTCCAGGGAAAATACCACCTTTTCCTTCAACCTTAACTCTTGGTTGAATAACATCCTTAACAGGTGTAATTCTAACTTCCTCACCAGGTCGTGCTAAATCCATTTCAACACTTTTGATATGCTCATCTTCTAATACTAATGAACAAATTTCATCTTTGTTTACGTATAGAACGCCATTTTCAACTTTGGACACATCAGCAAATTGAATGTCTTTAATTTGAATTTTTCCTAACTCTAAACGCAAAACTCCACCTCCTAACATATTTTTTATATAATATCTATCTATAAATTAGCTTCAATCATTTCTTTAATTGCTTCTTTATTTGTATCTTTTCCAGTTACTGTAGCAAGTTTCTCACCATTTTGATAAAGAATAATAGTAGGTAATCCTAATACTTTCTGTGAAATAGCAAGTCTTCTAGCTTTAGTAGTATTTAACTTAGTAAAAGTAACTTTTCCTTCGTATTCCTCAGCTAAAGCTTCAATATCTGGCATTAAAGCTTTACATGGCTCACAACCATCACCCCAGAAATCTACTAAAATAAGGCCTTCACCATTTAATACAACCTCGTCAAAATTTTCTTTATTTAGTTCTAACATAAACTTTCCTCCTATTCAAATTTTTCTTCTATATACTTTTCTGCTTGAACAGCTGCAATAGCACCGTCAGCAGTTGCAGTAACAACTTGTCTTAATGATTTAAATCTAACATCTCCTGCTGCAAAAACTCCTTCGATATTAGTTTTCATTAAATCATCTGTTAGCACATACCCAGAATCATCTAATTTAATTTTTCCTTTAAATAATTCAGTTTGTGGAATATATCCTACAAATACAAAGATTCCAAATGTTCCATCTTCTTCATCAGCCTTAACTTCTGTTAATTCTCCAGTAACTTTATTCTTAAATACTATTGCCTCAACAATTCCGTCACCTTTAATCTCTTCAACAACGCTATCCATTAAAAATTCAATTTTAGGATTTGCTTCAGCTTTTTCAACTATTGACTTAGCCGCTCTAAACTCATCACGTCTATGAACAACAGTTACCTTTCTACCAAACTTAGTTAGGAACATCGCTTCTTCAAGTGCTGTATCTCCACCACCAATAGCAAAAATCTCTAAATCAGTAAAGAAATCGCCATCACAAGTAGCACAATAAGATACTCCTTTACCACTAAATTCAGCTTCTCCTGGACAACCAATTTTTCTTGGTGATGCTCCAGTTGCTATTATAATTGATTTAGCTTCATAAGTTTCTCCACTTTCAGCTTTAAGAACTTTAATATCACCTTCTAAATCAATATCAATAATCCCATCTTTTTTTATTTCAGCACCAAACTCTTTACATTGCTCTACCATTCTAGCGATAATACTAGGTCCAGTAGAACCGTCAGGTACACCTGGATAGTTTGCAACTTCATCTGTAGTAACAATTTGTCCGCCATTTTTTGACTTTTCTAAAATCAAAGTAGACATTCTTGCCCTAGCACCATAAAGTCCAGCAGTAAGTCCAGCAGGACCAGCTCCAATAATAATTAAATCATAAATCATACGTTCCCTCCTCATTTATAAAAGCGTATCTATACCACTTTTTATTAATTCATAATCTATAATACGAAAATCATCTAATATATCCTCTGATGCTCTTAATCTGTAATTCTTAGTCCTTTTAAACTTTTCAGAAGTCAAAATAGCTTGTGATATAATATCTATTGAATTTATATCTATATCGCCAGCTAAATCCGTTATAGCAATAGACTTAAAAGGAGTTTCAGTAGGCTTAACACTTCCTGAAAGCGGATGAGTTAATAACTTATGTCCTTTGTGTATATAATCTCTAGTTTTTATCATAACCTCTAAAATATCAAAAGTATCTAAAAAAATAACTTCTGATATATTAGTCTCATTTGATAATTTTTTATCTATTAAAGTTGAATTATTTGTGATAATTTTAATCTTCATAAAAAAATCCCTCAGATACAAAAGCATAGCAGAAAAACTAACCATTCTACTCTGTTTTTGTACCTGAGAGATTCTCTATTTTGTAAACAAAATGATTGCACCATCGGTGTTTGTAAAACAAACTTTTCAGAGTTCTGTCAAAATCCGGTCCTTTTGCCTGAGATCTTCATAAGTATGCGGTTATATACTTACTTCTTCCTTCGGCGGTCAATTTAACGACACTCTCCCTGATTTCTCATCCAGATATATTAATTTAGCTTAATTATATAAAATTTCTCTCAATTAATCAATACTTTTATACACTATCAAAACTACAAAATCAGCCTTAAATCCTTCAAACTTAGTAAAATCAACGAATATAAAATTAAGAATTTTGATAAATTATAAACAATACTATCAAATAATCAATCATAATAAAAATAGATGTACAATCACAAAGATTACACATCCATAATTATGTAAAAAACAGTTACAAAAAACAACACACGACCTAAATTATGTACTCTTCTTTGCAGAACAAGAAATCTTTTATCCGCCCAAAAAACTTTAGAACATATACCGCTCCATACAATATTCATATAAAAAGTTTTTTAAAAGAAAACTATACCACTATAATTTACAATCTATTTTTATCACAAAAATGAATAAAAGTCAATTTTAATGTATTTTTATAAGTTTTTTTATTCATCTACACTATCTAAAACCGCTAAGGCGATATTCGAAGCGTGGTCTCCTATCCTCTCTAAATTACTTATTAAATCAAGGAAAACTATACCCGAACTAGGATAACATTGACCTTTATTAAGTCGTTTAATATGTTCTTTTCTAAGATTTCTTTCAAGTAGGTCTATTTCACCCTCTCTCTCAAGAACTTTTCTAGCTTTTGTCACATCGCTAGAAGCCAAAGATTCTATAGCATTATCATACGACTTATAAACCCTAGAAAACATATGCTCTAACTCGTTCATACCCTTTTCAGAAAATTCCAACGACTTTTCTATTTTATATAGGGCAAGCTCTGCTAAGTTTTCAGAATGATCGCCAACACGTTCTATATCATTAATTGTGCTAAAAAGTCCATCTATAATGACCCTTTGATTTATTGATACCGTAGTATTAGATAATTTTATAAGGTATTCCATAATTTCGCTTTGTAATATATTAATTTTTTTCTCTAAGGCAAAAGTTTCATGAGCTTTGGAAGAATCATTATTTAAAAATGCCTTCATTGAAGCAATATACGATTCTTTAGCAATTTCCGCCATATGTAGAGTCTCACTAATTACTATATTAAGAGCAACTATTGGAGTCCCTAAAATACGGTCATCTAAATGAATAGAAACACTTTCCGACTCAGTTTGTGAAATATTTTCAGGAACAAATCTTTCAGCTAATTTCACCAAAACACCCGCAAAAGGTAATAACAACAAAGTATTTGTTATATTAAACATAGTATGAGCATTTGCTAACTGTCTAGCTGAATTTGTAGTAAGACTTGTAACTAATGCAACAGTAGGTCTAGCCAAGAATATTGCAAATATAATAGTTCCAATAACATTGAACATAAGGTGTATTACAGCTGCTCTTTTAGCGGTTCTATTTGCACCAATAGATGAAATCATAGCAGTAACACATGTTCCAACATTCGTTCCTAAAAGAACAGGTAAAGCTGCCTCAATAGGAAGTAAACCCTCACTTGCTAACGCAACCAATATACCAGTTGTCGCACTCGAACTTTGAACAACCGCAGTTATAGCAAATCCCGTAAAAATAGCCAAAATAGTATCTAACGCTTTACCACTACCAAAACTCATAAGCAAAGTTGTAAAACCATCATAAGTTCTAAGAGGTTTTACAGCTTCTTTCATAAATTCCATACCTAAAAACAAAATACCAAATCCAATAAGAATTTGAGCGTATTTTTTTGCTTTATCATTTTTAGAACCTAAATTAATAACTACCCCTAAAGCTATCGCTATAGGTGCAACTGCATGTAAATTAATTGATACTAACTGTGCTGTAACTGTTGTACCAATATTTGCTCCCATTATAATCCCAACTGCTTGAGTTAAATTCATAATGCCAGCATTAACAAAACCTACAACCATTACAGTAGTAGCGCTCGAACTCTGAACTATCATAGTAACAAGAGCACCTACTAGAACTCCCATTATTTTATTCTTAGTTAACATCTCAATGATAGACTTCATTCTATCTCCAGCCGCTTTTTCAAGACCTTCCGACATTGTATTCATACCATAAAGAAATAAACCTAAACCACCAAATAACGCAATTAATATCGAAACTATTTCAGCATTGCTCATTATTTTTGATAACCTCCTAAAAGTTTTTATCGCCCTATAACCATAATATCATTTTTTATTTATAATTTTCTACTAATTTTATAAAACTTATCTTAACATTGGAAAGTCTAATTGCCTTAATGCCTCATAAAGCACTATTGCAACAGAATTAGATAAATTTAAAGACCTTGCACTCTCGATATTTTGCATAGGTATTTTTATACGACCTTCCTTATATTTTTCGTGTAACACATCGGGTAACCCCGATGTTTCCCTACCAAATATTATAAACGAATCTTCATCATAAGATACTTGGTCATAATACTTATCAGCCTTTGTAGTTGATAAAAATATATTTTTATCCCCATATTTTTCTAAAAACAATTCTAAAGAATCATGAACCTCAAGTTCTAATAAATCCCAATAATCAAGTCCCGCTCTTTTAACCGTCTTATCATCTATATTAAATCCAAGCGGTCTTATAAGATGAAGCTTTGTTTTGGTTATCGCACAAGTTCTAGCTATATTCCCCGTATTAGGCGGAATTTCAGGTTGATATAAAACTATATTCATTTTTTTCTCCTAATCTTTAATTTACAATCTAATTTCCAAAAATTAAAACTATAATCCCAAGTATTATTCTATAATACGCAAATATTTTTAAATCTTTCTTTTTAATATAATTCATAAAAAACGCTATCACATAATAAGCAACTACAAAAGAAACTACCGACCCCACTACTAAAAGTACAATCTGTGATGATGTGAAAACCAAATCCGACTTTAATATTTTAATAAGTGAAGCCCCCATAATTGTTGGCACTGACATAAAAAACGAAAATTCCGCAGCTACGCTTCTTGAAAATCCAACAACAAGTCCTCCCACAATAGTAGAAGCAGAGCGTGACATTCCAGGTATCATTGCAAGACATTGAAAACATCCAACTATAAGAGCTTGTTTGACCGTAATCTTCATTTCGTCTTGCACCAAAACTTTTCTATTTTTTCTATCAGCAAAAAATAATAAACCCGCTCCAACTATAAGAGCTATAGCAACTGTTGTAGTATTAAATAAATATTCTTCTATCTTATCTTCAAAAGGTATCCCAACAATTGCAGCTGGGATAATAGCTATAACCACTATCAAAATAAATTTTACGTATTCGACAAACTCTTTCCTCGTATTAAATTTAGGTAATAATTTATCTCTAAAATAAATTATTACTGCTAATATAGCTCCACTTTGAATAACTACCGAAAAAAGATTTGCAAAAGCACCTTCAAATGCTAAAACTTTATTTGCAATAATTAGATGACCTGTTGATGATATTGGTAAAAATTCAGTAAGTCCTTCTATAATTCCAAGTATAGTTGCCTTAATAATATCTACTAACACTTCTTCCTCCAAAACAAATTTTTTTAACCATTAAATTTAGTTATAAAGCAAAAATCTTTATGATATTTTAATTCTGTAATCCCGCAGTTACAAGCATCAAATCTCCAATAAGATTCTTTATTACAAGCGACTTCCATAGCTAAAATCATTCTAATAACTCCACCATGAGCCACTACTAAAATCGTATCATCTTCGTTTGCATCTTCTTTTATTTTATCTATATACCCCATTACCCTATTTTTCATTTCTTCAAGATTTTCACCATTTTTAAAACGAAAATCCCATGTACCTATAGAGCCTTTTTTTACTTCTCCAGTTTTCAATTTAAACGCTTCATCATAATTAGTTCCTTCGTACTCACCAAAATTCATCTCTCTAAGCTGATTCGAAACTATAATTTGTTTGTTATGATATTTATTTATAATCTCTGCAGTATTTCTCGCCCTTACTAAATCACTCGAATATATTTTTGTAAAATTATAGTCTTTTAATTTTTCACTAACTTCTTTTGCTTGTTCTCTACCTTTATCAGTAAGTTCAACATCTTGATGTCCAGAGAAAAGTCTTGCAACATTTGCAGTAGTTTCTCCATGTCTTATTACAACTAATTTCATAAACCCTCCCTTATTACTATTAATTTATACTATCTCCATAAAGTAGGGCTTAAATATATTTGATTTAAAAAATATATTTAAAGCCCTAATACCATCTTATTCATAAATATTTAATCAATACTTTTAAATAAATTTAACTCCAGTAAATTTCTATAACATCACCAGTTTTTATATAATCTGTAAACATAGCACGTCTACCATTTAACATAAGGGTTATAACACCTTTCGGTCTTGATAAATCAAAATTTATATGGTCAAATATATCTACAAAAACAAGAGGTCTATCTGAACCCGTAATTGATACATTATCACCATTTATTATTAAATGATAATCATAAATAATGCTTTTATTCTGAGGTTGCTCATCATCTTCAACTACCTCTTCTTTTACTTCTCTATAAAATAGAGGTTCTTCATCATCCTCATCATCATATACCGCAACATAATCATCACTTGAATATTCAGAATTTTCTAAATTATCTAATTCACTCTCATAATCAATATCAAGTTTTTCAACTTTTTTAACCTTTTTACGAGAAGCTTTTTCTTCTTTATTATTGAGTTGAATATCATCTATGTCTTGTTTGTCCGTTTCAATATCCTCTGCTAAAGTAACGACCACATCACCATTTGAAAATTTATAATTTAAATTTACTTTTTCATTATTAACTAAAAATGTACTAGTATTCCCTTTATCAATACCCATAGCTAATTCGCCCAAAGTTTTAATCTCATCATATTCAATGATATCAGAATTTTTTAAATCTCTATCATCAGAAATTGTAGCTCCATTAACTCTTATATTTGTAATTAAATCCTTCTTTTCACCATTATATTCTATCGTCTTAGGATAACCTATAATATCATATAATTTAATTTTCTTTTTCTTACCACTTACTGCTGGCTGTACATTTATCACATCTTTATTCTTTATTTTTGTATCTAATGAAGAAATCGAACCATTTACAAAAATTTTAGCAGCTTCTCCATACTCACCAAAAAATCTGTTTAATTTTCCATTTATATTTACAGAAATTCCCTCACCTCTAAATGGTATTAGTTTTCTAGCATTATATCCAACTAAAACTAATGCATCAGACACTGTAAGAGTCCTAGAATTAAACAATCTAATAGATTTTTGATTAACTACTATTTGCAAGAAATCTTTTTCTTTTTCTTCAAAAGCTGTATATCCAATTCCCACTGGTGTCATATATTCAGGCCCAGAAAGAGGCTTAGTTAAAAATTTTACATTAGTAAGCATTTCAGTATTTTTAATTACTATTCTCTCTTTTGGAATAGATAGAGTATCTGAAAGCGCATCAGTAAACTTAGGTATCTGACAACCACCACCTATACAGAAAACAGCACTTGGTGGTCTTTTATTAACTTCTAAAATAACTTTGGCTATCTCTTTAGTGATTTCTTTAACCAATGGATAAACCATTTCTATAACTTCTTCTGAACTCTTTTTAGTTTCGATGCCCAGAATATCTTTATAGCTAACTTCTTCATTTGTAGAAAGGCTCATTTTTAATTTTTCAGCCTCTTTAAAATCCAATAAAAACTCTCTTGATAAAGCTTCAGTAATTATATCTCCAGCCTTTGCTACCATACCATAAGAAACTATAGTCCCATCTTTGGTAATTGCTATATCCGAAGTACCCGCTCCCACGTCAACTAAAGATAAATTTAATAATCTAAGGTCACTAGGTATCGTTACATTAATAGCAGCAATAGGTTCAAGAGTTAAATTTTCAACTTCTAATCCTGCTTTATCCATTACAGTATAAAGACTATCTACAACTATATGTGGTAAAAATGTAGCTATAAGCTCTACTTCTAACAATCCGCCTTTATGATTAACGGGATTTGCTATAATACTCCCATCAAGAAAATAATGCATTACCGAATAACCAACGCAATAATAGTTAGTAGCTACGGAATCTTCAAAAATTAATTTTTCCTGCGCTTTTTGAATACACTCCATCTCCAACATATCCATCTCAGTTTTTGTTATAGTATTGGTACTATCCAAAACTTTTTTAGACATCATTTTCTGAGTTTTTAAAGCACGACCCGCTGCGGCTATAGCTACTTTAGTTAATTTATATTCTATTCTGCTTTCAATTTTATCAACTACTTTTTTTACTACTTTAACTACTTTTTCAATATCGTGAATCTGCCCATCAAACATTGCTCTTTCAGGATGTTCTATAACTTCATGCTCAAGTATTTCATAAGCTTCATCAGTTTTCCTTCCTATCATTCCAACTACGTTTCTGGTTCCTATATCCAGAGAAAATATCATATCATCTGGTAATTGTAATAAAGATGTATCTTTCATTTATATCACCTTTCTCTTTGTTTAACATACCTAACAACATTCTACCAAAAATACAATTAAAAATCATCGTTTTATATACAATAACATCATATTAACTATTTATTTTATATAAACACAAATCATTTATAATACATATATCGCATTTAGGTTTTCTTGCACTACAACACCTTCTACCATGAAATATCAAAACATGGTGCATTTTCGTCCATAAATTCTTAGGTATAACTTTCATAAGAGCGAGTTCCGTCTGTTCAACATTCGTTTCTTTAACCAAGCCTATTCTATTAGAAACTCTAAAAACATGCGTGTCAACAGCTATAGCTGGCTGACCAAACGCATTACTCCTAACAACATTAGCAGTTTTTCGTCCAACACCTGCAAGTTTTATAAGTTCATCCAATTCCTTTGGAACTTCACCATTATAATCATCAACCAACATTTTACAAGCTTTTATAATATTCTTTGATTTACTTTGATAAAGTCCACATGTCTTTATATATTTAGAAAGTTCCCCTTCTCCAAGTTTTAAATAGTCTTGTGGAGTTTTAACCTTTTTAAACAACTTTTCTGTAACAATATTCACCCTTATATCAGTACACTGCGCAGATAATATAGTCGCTATAAGAAGTTCAAACGGAGTTGTAAAATTCAGTTCCGCCTTCGCCTCTGGATAAGTACTATATAACCTATCTATTACTTCTGATTTTTCTTTTTTAGTAAGTCTTTTCCTCATTTAATTCTACTTTCACAATTACTATAATTCTATTTCTAACGTTTTTGCCATTTCATCAACTAATCCATCAAACACTTTTAGTGCGTCACTAACTGGTTTTTTAGTAGCCATATCAACTCCTGCTAATCTAAGTACCTCTATTGGATAATTTGATGAACCGCTTTTTAAGAAATCTTTATATTTTTCTACAGCTTGTTTTCCATCATTTAAAATCTTATTTGAAAGTGCGATTGCAGCAGAAAATCCAGTTGCATATTGGAACACATAAAATTCATAATAAAAATGCGGTATTCTCGACCATTCCATTTTAATCTGTTCATCTTGAACTACATCTTCACCATAATATAACTTGTTTAAATTTCCATATATTTCACATAATTTATCAGCAGTAAGAGCGCCGCCATTTTCCACATGCTCATGAATTAATTTTTCAAACTCAGCAAACATAGTCTGTCTAAATACAGTACCTCTAAACTGCTCTAAATAATGATTTAAAATATATAATTTTTCTTGTTTATCCTTAGTCGTTTTTAACAAATACTGATTAAGTAATGCTTCATTTGTAGTCGAGGCAACTTCTGCTACAAATGTACTATAACCTCCATACACATATGGTTGTGTTTTTCTAGTGTAATAACTGTGCATAGAATGTCCCATCTCATGAATAAGTGTAAAAACATCATCTAATCTATCTTGATAGTTCATTAAAATATAAGGTTTAGAGTCATACGAACCAAACGAATAAGCCCCACTTCTTTTACCAACATTCTCATAAACATCTATCCAAGAATCTCTATAACTCTCTTTAACAACATCTATATAATCATCACCCATAGGCTCAAGTGAATCTAAAACCATCTGCTTTGCCTTATCATATGAAATCTTCATATCCACTCCTTTAATAATTGGAGTATACACATCATACATATGAAGTTCATCTACTTCTAATAATTTTTTTCTTAACTTCATATATTTATAAAAAGATGGCAAAGCCTCATGTACAGCATCTATAAGTTCATCATAAACATTTATAGGTATTCTATTAGCAAATAAAGACGCTTCTCGTGATGAATTATGCTTTCTCACCTTACTTTGAAATACATTTTTTTTAACTTCCGAATCAATTAATGTTGCAAATGTATTTTTATGTTCCGAATACACTTTATAAAATGTTTCAAAAGCATTTTTTCTTACACTTCTATCATATGACTGCATAAATGGTATAAATGAACCATTAGTAAGCGGAGCTTCCTTACCATTTTCATCTAAAATATTAGGAAATTTTAAATCTGCGTTACTAAGCATATTAAACACATTATGAGAAGTTCCCATAAGTTCTCCCGCTTGAGCTAATAATTTTTCCTCATTTGGGGTTAATGTATGAGGTTTATATCTCATAACTTTCTCTATATAATGCTTATATATCTTTAAATCATCCCCTTCTTCAATATATTTATAGACCAAATTTTCATCTGATGATAAAATTTCTGGTACTATGTAACTTGTAGCCTCAGCTAATAACACCGCTAAAGTTTCTGCTCTTGAACTAAGAGTTTGATAATTCCCATCTCTAGTATCTTCATCAGACTTCATTTTAGCATAAGTATAAAGTCTGCCTAAGCTTCTACTAAGTTCTAAATCCCTTTCAATAACTTCTAAAAAAGTATCAGCACTATCTAATATTTTACCCTCATATCCTCTTATTTTTTCAGCATTATCCTTAATTTCTTCAAACAACTTTTCCCATTCTTCATCACCATTAAAAAGACTTGATAAATCCCATTTATAATCATTGTTAATTTCACTTCTATTTTTTATCGCCATTTTTTTACCTCTCTTTTTCATATTTTATAAAGAACTTTAACGTAATACTAATCTCAAATTAACTTTTATCTATTAATTACATTTACTACTAATTTATTATATCATAAAGCCCATTTTATATTATTAAAATCAAATATAATAATATAAAATAAAAAAACACATAAATATTTATTAAATAAATATGTGTTTATATAAATTTTCTAAGTATTATTATAAATTTTTTAATTGTTTTTTTCTTTTTTTAAGGTAATTATCCAAGCTAATATTTGTAAAAAAATCAATATCAAAACATGTAAACAAATAAAATAAATATTAAAATTAAACATTGTCTTAATCCATACACTAACAATAAAATATACACTCAAAAGGACTAAATTTATTTTAACCCAAAAATCATAGGAATCAATGTATATTTTTTTATCATTCAAAGATTTTTTTGAATAATAACCTGTAATTTTCCATCCCTTATCTTTAAGTTTTATAACTTCTTCATAACTAGGTCTAAATAAAAATCTAATCACATATATTCCAATAAAAATTATAGACACACCATAATAAAACCTATCCGATATATAATTTGGAAATACGAAATAATTAGCAAAAATAAAAACTAAAACTAGGTAAATTAAATCTATTAATACATAAAATTTATTCCATTTATTCATTTATTTTATCCCTTAGTATTACTGTTCTCCATTATTAAATTCTGAATTATACCTATACTCTCTTAGCTCGTTAAGATTTCCATTTATAGTATTGCTTATATCCACTATTTGATTAGCAGCTCTACTTAAAAGTCTTTCAGTATGTTCATATGCGTTATCCATTATTTGTTGAGCAGTCATCTGTGCTTCGGAAATAGTTTTATCAGCCTGCATATGAGCTTGTTCAACGATTGTACTTGAATCAACTAATTGTTTAGCTCTCTCCTGTGCATCAGAAATAATACTTTGCTCGCTAATTCTAGCATTTTCGATTAAAAGCCTTTCTTCTTCCCTAGCAGAACTTAATATCATATCCGCTTCCATTTGGGCTTTTTCAAGAATTTCTTTTTGATGTTGAGTAATCCACTTCGCATCTTGAATTTCTTTTGGTAATGAAATATTTATATCTTTAATTATTTCTAAAATTTCATTTCTACCCATCATAACTTTGCCCGTAAACGGTACATATGCTAAGCTTTCTAATTTATTTTCAAATTCTTCTAAAAGATCAAAAATTTCTAATCCCAATTCAGTTTTTTGTTCCATATTATCCCTCCAAAAACTTTTTGTTTATATAGATTCCGCCTGTGTTCTTTCTTCTAAAATTTCTTTTTGTTTTTTAATAATCCGTTTAGCATTATGCAATTCTACTGGAAGAATTATATGTATTTGGAGTATTATATCTAATATTTCTTTTTTTCCAATCATAACATTTTCTGTAGAAGGTACACAAACTAAACTTTCTACTTTATTTTTAAATTTCTCCCATTCCTCAATAATGTCTTTTTCGCTAATTTTATAGCTATCAACCAAAAGTTGATTTTCTTCATTTTCTGAAATATCTTTTTGTTGTTGAATAATCCGTCTAGCATCGTAAATTTCTTCTGGAATCAATTCATTTACTTCGCTTATTATATCTAATATCTCATTTTTTCTCAGCATTACCATCTTTGTAAAAGGTACACAATCTAAATTCTCTACTTTATCTTCAAATTTATCCAATAAATTAAAAATTTCAAAAACTGCGGAAGTGCTTTTATCCATATTAGGTCCTCTAAACTTTTTGTTTAAAGCATCAACCACATGCTCAGGAACTAGGCTACTAATATCTCCCCCTAACCTAGAAACCTCTTTAACTAAAGTAGAACTTAAAAATGAATGCTCTGTTGCAGTCATCATAAAAACAGTTTCTACATCATCTAATTTTCTATTAAGTGCTGCCATCTGAAGCTCCATTTCAAAATCTGAAACAGCACGCAATCCTTTTACTATAACATTCGCATTATTCTGCTCTACAAAATCTACTAACAAACCTTCAAAAGCTGCAACCTTAACATTTGGTATATCTTTAACCGATTGTTCTATAAGAGATTTTTTCTCCTCTGTTGAAAAAAGAGGTTTCTTTTGCGGATTAATCATAGCCGTAACTATAACTTCATCAAATAGCTCTGCCGACCTTTTTATTATATCCAAATGACCATATGTCATAGGGTCGAAACTTCCTGGATAAATTGCTCTAATCATCAATCCTCCTATATATCGACAAACATGTTCTGCCGTATTTTTTATTTTTGTATAACTCTATATTCCCATATTTTTGTTTAAGCATATCACCAGATTCATGCTCTACAACAACAACTCCACCCTCTTTAAGCAAATTCCTATTAAATATAGTTTGCATAATAGGTTCAATAAAACCTTTTAAATACGGTGGATCCATAATTATAAAGTCAAAACTTTGTTCTATAATATTTATAAAATTTTCAACTTGCTTATTAACTACTATAATTTTATCATCTAATCGAGTTTTTTGAACATTTTTTTTAATAATTTCTATACATTTTTTACTATTCTCTACAAGAGTAACATTTTTCGCACCACGACTTGCACTTTCTATACCTAAACTCCCACTTCCAGCAAATAAATCTAAAACCTCTGCATCGTATAATTCGTGATGAATCATACTAAACATAGCTTCTTTGACTCTATCTGTAGTTGGTCTAGTATTAAGCCCTTCAATTGTTTCTAATTTAGTTCCCCTTGCCGTCCCCGATATAACTCTCATAATATTCTCCTATATTATAAATTCTTTTGTATCGCCAATATAATTATCTAAAAACTTTTCTAATTTACTCTTACTATAATTTTCAAATATATCTTTAACATCATTTTGAACCGAATTTAATATATCAATATCCCGTGGTAAGTTAGCGATTTTTAACTCGGGGATTCCATGTTGTTTAACACCAAATATCTCACCAGAACCTCTAAGTTGTAAATCTTTGTCCGCAATTTCAAAACCATCTGTACTTTTAGTCATTATATTTATTCTTTCAGTAGCAATTTTAGTCAAATTATTGCTAATCAAAAAACAATACGAGTCTAACTCTCCTCTACCAACTCTACCTCTAAGCTGATGTAACTGAGCTAACCCAAATCTATCCGAATCTATTATAACCATAATTGTTGCATTTGGAACATCTATTCCCACCTCAATAACAGTAGTAGCTACAAGAATATCAATTTTTCTATCTTTAAAATCTTGCATAATCTGTTGTTTTTGTAGCGGTTTCATATTACCATGTAACATTCCAACCTTAAACTTAGGATACTTTTTACAAATTTTTTCATAGTGAGTCTGAACAGATGTCAAATCCATAACTTCAGAATCTTCTATAAGAGGGCATATAAAATAAACTTGCTGTTTTTGTTCCATTTTTTGAGCAATAAAGTCATACATAGCCTCTCTTTTATGTTTCTTTATATAATGTGTAGAAATAGGTTTTCTTCCAATTGGCATATGTTTTATAACTGATATATCAACATCACCATATAATATTAGGGATAATGTTCTAGGAATAGGCGTAGCTGTCATTATAAGAACATTTGGCGATTTGCCCTTTTTTATAAGCTCATCTCTTTGTCTAACACCAAATCTATGTTGTTCATCTGTAATAACAAGCCCTAAATTAAAATATTCAACTTTTCTTTGTATTAAAGCATGCGTGCCTATAATAATTTTTGATTCTCCAGTTGCAATTCTAAAGTAAACATCTTTTTTCTTGCTACTGGAGGAAAGTAACTCAACTCCATATTCCCCAGCATATTTAACAAAAAAATCATAATGCTGTCTAGCTAAAACTTCTGTGGGTGCCATAAGTACACTTTGATAATTCGCTTTTGCAGATAAAACCATAGCAACTAAAGCAACAACCGTTTTTCCAGAACCTACATCACCCTGCAAAAGCCTATTCATAGTTTTATTACTAGCTAAGTCAACACTTATATCTTCTATTACACTTATTTGACTATCAGTCAATTTAAAAGGCAATTTCTCTAATAAATCAGAAATATCCACACTCGGAATTATCGCTCCTTCAGTTTTGACAATTCTGTTTTTAATAGCGAATAAAAAAACTTGAATTTTAAATAATTCTTCATAAACTAGCCTATTTCTCGCTAATTTTAGCCCTCTTTCACTCTCTGGAAAATGAATATTTTTAATAGCTATACTAATATCAACAAGTTCGTTTTTCATTCTAATTTCATTTGGTAATGTTTCAGATATATACTGAAGATTATTTTTAACTACTCTTCTTTGAATTTTATTTATTTCCTTTTGAGTAACAGATTTAGTAAGCGAATAAATAGGCTGAATAGATAAAAAATCTGATACATTATCATCATAATAGTTAATATAGTCAGGTTGAGTCATAACTCGTTTTCTACCATTGGTTTTAATCTGACCAAAAAAATAAAATTCATCTCCTACATTAAACTTATCACCAAGATATTTCGCATTAAAAAATATAATCTCACAATTCATGCTACTATCAAAAACTCTAAGTTTTAACATAGAATTTTTTTTGCCATATATATTAGCTATATTAACAGATTCTATTTTAACAGCTATAGTTCCAAATTCCATATCACTAAATTCAACAATCTTTTTCACATTTGACTTATCTATATAATTTCTAGGAAAATTATATATAGCGTCTTTAAAAGTATATAGCCCTAATTTGTTTAATTTTTGATAAGTTTTATCACCTACGCCTTTAAGCGTTCGCAAAGATTTAGATAACATATTTAATCCTTTGAAAAAACCAGCATATTAAATATACTGGTTATTAAACTAATATTAAATTAATAAACTACTCAACTGATAAAATGTAATAGTAAACAGGTTGACCACCTTCATATACCTCTACGTCTATATCATCATATAATTCTTCAAGCTGTTCAGCTAATTTTTCAGCATCTTCAGAGCTTGTATCTTGACCATAGTATATAGTTACAAGGCTTGTATCTTCATCAATAGTAGCTTTCATAGACTGAAGAGAAACATCATGAATATTTTGTCCCACTTGTACTATTGTTCCATCAGCAATTCCAAGTATATCGTTTTCTTTAATTTCCATTTCATTAAATACAGTATCTCTAACAGAATACGTTACCTGAATCGTTTTAACTTCTGATAAAGCTTCTATCATATTTTTCTCATTAGCTTCTACATCAAGTTCAAAATTATAAGAAATAATAGAAGTTATACCTTGTGGAATTGTTTTACTTGGTATTACTATGATATTTTTGTCACTAATTTCTTTAGCTTGATTAGCTGCTAAAATTATATTACTGTTATTCGGGAATATAAAAATAGTATCACTATTTACAGACTCAATACCTTTTATTATATCCTCTGTACTAGGATTCATAGTTTGTCCACCAGTTATAATGTAATCCGCTCCAAAGTTTTTGAAAATATCAGCTACTCCATCACCAGTACAAACCGCTATAAATCCAACTTCTTTCTTTTCGTCCATTTCACAATTTTCATCAGTTTCACAATGTTCACAATCTTTATCTACAATCGAACTATGTTGTTGTTTCATATTTTCTATTTTAACGCTTATAAACTCACCTATACTAAGTCCCATACAGAGAGCTTTGTCTGGATTATTAGTATGAATATGAACCTTAACTATATCGTCATCTTCAACATATACCATACTATCTCCCAAGCTTTGAATATCAGCTTTTATAGATTTAGTATTTCCTTTTTTAGTTTTAACGATAAACTCAGTACAGTACATAAACTTAATATCTTCTGTGTTCATAACACTTTGAGCTGGTTTATGCATAGTTTCGTTTGATTTAACTTCAACATCATGCTCATGAGCTTCATTTCCATCAATAACATGTTTAAATCCCTCTAGTATACAAACTAATCCACGACCACCAGCATCTACAACGCCCGCTTGTTTTAAAACTTCTAAATACTCAGGAGTGCTCTCCAAAGTCTTATTAGCTTTATCCATTAAAGCGTCCATAGTTTCGCTTAAACTCATTTCTTCTTTTAATATCTTTTTACCATAATCAGACGTTTTTCTAATAACAGTAAGTATAGTCCCTTCAACTGGTTTTAAAACAGCTTTATACGCTGACTCTCTAGCACTATAAATAGCCTCTATTAACTCAACTCTACCTAATTCATCTACTCCCTCACAACCTTTTGCAAAACCTCTAAAAATCTGTGAAAGAATAACTCCCGAATTTCCTCTAGCACCAAGTAAAGCACCTTTTGAAACAGCTTTTGAAATATTTTCAACAGTTTTTTCTTGTACTTTCATAGCCTCATTTAAAGCTGAATTCATAGTTAATGACATATTAGTTCCAGTATCTCCATCAGGCACTGGGAATACATTTAATGCATCAACCATATCTTTATTTTTATTAAGAACTGCTGTACTATGTTTAAAAATTTCTAATAGCAATTCTCCATTTATACTTTGAATACTCATATTAAACCCCCACTAAGCTTGTCTTACGCCTTCTATATTAAGATTAACTTTTGCAACTTTTAAACCAGTCATAGTTTCTACACTATACTTTACTCTATCAATAATATTCTGCGCAACTACCGATATTTTTGTTCCAAATAAAATTATGACATGTAATTCTATAATTATCTCATCATCAACAAATTCAACAGCAACACCTTTTTTTAAGTTATCTCTTTTTAATAAACGAACTACACCATCACTAGCTGACCTAGGTACCATACCAACAAGTCCATAACACTCTACAGCTGCTGAACCAGCTATAATTGATACTACTTCTTTATTTATATTTATTTCTCCATACTTATTTTCTAATTTAATTAACATACTAATTCCTCCCTCAAATAGTGGATACTAAACTATTGTACTATTTTTCATAAATTTTTGCAAAGTGGATATAAAATTTATACTAATCTCAAATTAAATATTGCTATTTTCCGTAATAAATATGAGTGCAAATGACAAAATATTTAAAATAGTTTAAAGTTTACTTTCATAAGATTTTAATATATACTATTTGCCTTTGAGATAATTCGTAATTTTCATAACACGATACGATTGCAAATGATACAATATTTAAAATCGTTAAAAGTTTACTTTTATAAGATTTTATAATATTGCTATCATTTATTTGAGTATTAAAACGATGA
>PDWI01000334.1_pt1 | contig 75666 bp, 71 predicted proteins | sample 1430891 | NCBI WGS metagenome assembly PDWI01 (sample SAMN01162508, study PRJNA174530) | Oral metagenome, whole genome shotgun sequencing project. | biome: Marine environment; feature: Marine mammal; material: Swab sample of the gingival sulcus; isolation source: swab sample of gingival sulcus...
ACGGTATTCACAAACTAGGGTCATTTCACAACCGCCACCTAAGGCCGCACCGTTAATGGCCGCAACTTTCGGGAATGGTAGGTCTTCAAAACGGTTAAAGATTGAGTTGATTTCTAGCAACCATTTTTTGATTTCTGCCTCTGGCAATTGGAAATTAGCAACAAATTCAGTAATATCCGCACCGGCGATAAATACCTTTTTACCACTGGTAACAATTAAACCTTTGACATCGCTGGCATTTTCAAGTGCAGTGACTACCTCGGCAAATTGCTTGTTGGTTTCTTGGTCAAATTTATTAACGCTTTCATTTTCTGCATCAAAATGCATTTTAGCAATGCCATCTTCTAACATAGACACGCTAATGCGAGTTCCGTTATAAATCATCATTGTCTCCTCGTGTAAGATTAGTTTTATTATGATAATACAAATTATAATTTCAGAAATCTAGGACAAAATACTGGCTTAAAGCTTCCCTATCTCCGTTATTTACCACGTTCCTAGTTTAGGAGATTTTATCCTTGCTGTCATCTCTAATTGTCGCTCGCCTTCTGACTTAGTGGTCATATTTTCTTGATTATGCAGTTTAAAATACCTCGTTTTAAACCTGCTTATTTTAATTTTCACGCTAATAATTAATCATGATAACTAAATAACTTGTTAAAATTTAGCCTATATTTAAAGGTTTAAGCATGCTATATGCTGGTTATCATGTTAAAATTACTTTATCTTTTATATCACTTTAAATCCATATGCCAACCTCAAATTTTAGTCAATTTCAGCAGTCAACCATTAAGCAACTATCTGCCGATATTGATAGCCTTTTTACCACTATCCGTTTGCCATCACCATTACAAGATGCCTGTAAATACGCCATGAAAAACGGTGGTAAAAGAGTACGTCCGTTATTAGTTGCCAGTAGCTTTGCCAGCATTTTATCTGATACAAACGTTGATACGCTAAGCCTATCAAGTATGGCTCGCAGGGCAATGATGGCGGTTGAGCTATTGCACGCATATTCACTGGTGCATGATGACCTACCTTGCATGGATGATGATGCTTTGCGACGTGGTCGCCCAACGTGCCACATTGCTTTTGATGAAGCAACCGCCATGCTAACTGGAGATGTGTTACAAACATTAGCATTTGAAGTACTAACAGCTGATTTAGCAAACTTCACCCCCCCTCTCCCAATTGCCGAGCAAGAAACCGTTGCAAAATTACTGGCTACTTTTGCACCAAGAGCTAGGCGTATGGTAGCTGGGCAAATGTTGGACTTAAATGGAGAATCAAAAAACCTAACACAAACAAAGCTGCAAGCTGTGCACGAATACAAAACAGGTGCATTAATAGAAGCTGCTGTTTTAATGGGGGCGATTTGTGCCAATGCTTCTAATAAGCAATTAACAGATTTACAAAATTTTGCACAAAATCTGGGGCTCGCATTTCAGGTACAAGATGATATTTTAGACGTTACCGCCAATACAGAACAACTTGGCAAACCATCAGGCAGTGATGAAAAGCTTAATAAATCCACCTATGTCAAACTGATGGGCGTTAACAAAGCCCAAGACTATGCTAAATCATTATTTGAGCAAAGCAAAGCGTATCTTAATGCCATAGGTAACACAACGGATGCAAGCCAACTACATAATCTAGCCGATTGGCTATGGCAAAGACAGCATTAATTAAAACCCTTTTTTATCGCCGTATTGTATGATACGGCTTTTTTGTTGTAATACTTTTTTATTTAGGGTAATGTTGAAGGTATTAACAAACATTACTTGAAACATTATACTTTTTTTTATAATATTTTATATATTAACTTTTAAAAAATTAAGGAAATAAATTATGGCAAAATCATATACCGACATTACTAAAAATACTGCTGCAAATATCGCAAAACTTCGCAATAACATCCCAGAAACGCTACAAAGCTTTAGTAATATGTCAACAATGGCAACACAGGATGGTGTGTTAGATAAAAAAACAAAAGAATTTATCGCACTCGCTATTGCAGTGACTCAACGTTGCGATGCCTGTATTGGGTTTCACATAAAAGCCTTAGTTAGACTTGGTGCAACCGAAAAAGAGATTTCAGAAACATTAGGCATGTGTGTGTATATGGGTGGTGGACCTGCCTATATGTATGCTGCGGATGCTTTAGGAGCATATCATGAGTTTACCAAAAAAAACTAACACTCCACAGATTAAATAGTTAGGTTGATAGTCAGGTTGTTTATCACTTAGATTTTTTTAATCAAAGAAGCTATTTAGTGGGCGGTTTAATCTGATAAATCACTTTACCGATGATATGAGTGCTATCTATCTGCCCCATCTGCTCTGTCGTAACGCTTTGAGGATTATCACCTCGAAGCGTTATTTTTTTACAACGATTTAACCCTATTTTTGAGTTTGACTTGCTTGTTATCATGGAACAAATTCGTTTAATCATCTTACCGTACTTTTCATGCTTAACAAGCACCACATCTCCCACCTTAAACTGTTGCCAAGGATACTTAATAACAAGCACAAAACTGTCTGGCAAAAAATTAGGGAACATACTATGCCCCCTAACCTTAAATAACTTTATTTTTATCATAAGTAAAAACTAGCCCAGTTTTGGATAGACTGTTTCAACTGCTGGTGCATATGGGCATACCGCACGGTAGGTTTCAACACCTTTTGAATCCCAAAATGTTTCGGCAAATTTGTTAACTAAGTCAACCAATTTTTGTGCATTGTCTACACTCAAACTCTGCTTGCACGCAGAACCTGCCAGCATGATATTGTGCGCTTGCTCATGAATGTCGCTATATTTGGTTAGCAAATCACCCTTAAAATAATCACCCCAAATAATACGAATTTCGTGCTTCACTTTTTCTGCATGCACTTCTTTTTCGCTAACTAAGCGAGAAAATTTTGCGTGGTCTTCTTTGCTATCACCTAACTCATCAGCTTGCTTGCAAAAACGCAGTACACTAAGCGCATAAATTTGTGCCGGCATTGTGTCATAGATACCACATGGTACATCACAATGTGCTGATACTGTTTCGATATTTAATTTATTTAGTAATGAATGTAACATGAAAAATTCCTTATTTTATTGATTTATTGAGTCTATTTGATAAAAATTAATACAAAAGAGTCTCTATCTAATATAGATGCTCTAGCTAGATTACTTGGCATTTTTTTTGAAAGTTTTGTAAGCAGCAACCCCAATAATCGCAAGACCAACAACAACACTACCATAAAACAAAACATGGGATAGCATCGCTGTGCTTGATGCGTGGTCATGACCAGGGTGTGCAAGAGCAGAAGCACTAGCAACTGTTGTGACGATGGCAAGAGCAAACTTAGAAGTTTTCATAATATTTTCCTATCTTGTTGTTTATTAACAAATAAAAGCGTAATAAAACAGATATAAGTTAATATAAAATTAATTAATATAATTGGATGACCAGCCATAAACCGGTCATAAACGAATGGCTTTTCTATGAGTTTATAGTAAATGATATAAATTTCAAGTCGTAATCCATTATTTATTCTTCACACATTCATCACACCTTTACTATTAATAACGCTATAATGCTTATTGTTAGATTATCGTCAATAAAACAATTAAAAACAATTAGGTCTCAATCATGAATAATAATATAGACAATACTATCACTATAAATAATCATCCAAACCTCAATCCAAAAAATAACCACTGTGTGCTTGCCAGTAACAACCAAGGCAAACTTGCTGAATTGCAAGATTTATTTAATCATCATAAATTAGGTTTAAAACTCATCCCGCAAGCACAGTTGAATATTGATGACGCTATCGAAGACGGTTTAAGTTTTATAGAAAACGCTATCATCAAAGCAAGGCATGCCAGCCGTATTAGTGGACTACCTGCCATAGCCGACGACTCAGGACTTTGTGTCCCTGTTTTGGGTAACGCCCCAGGTATTTACTCGGCTCGCTATGCAGGTATAGAAAACAAAGCAACACGAGACCAAGCAAACAATGCTAAATTAATAAATGAGTTAACCCCTATCCGCACACAAAATCCCAACACCCCAATTATTGGGCAATTTGTATGTGTTTTAGCAATGGTGCATCATGCCGATGATCCACACCCCATTATTGCCGAAGGCATTTGGCAGGGAGAAATACTGGCAGAGCCAAAAGGCACAAACGGTTTTGGTTACGACCCTCTTTTTTGGTTACCCACACTTGGCAAATCCAGTGCCGAGCTTAGCAAAAAAGAAAAATCAGCCATTAGCCACCGTGGTATTGCCAGCCGTGAGCTAATAGCCAAAATTAAACAAGCGTTATAAACATGTGATTAATAACAATCAATATAAAAACCAATATAAAATCAAGGCAGCAACATCAAATAACAAACATTAATTAATTGATTAACTAACAACTTAAAGCTTGCACAATAAATTTTTGTTGGCAATACAAACATTACATCAGTGTTTGATATAGTTTTTAGCATTAATAAAGAAAACTGCCCCAAAAAACCATCACTTTACGGTTAAATATATGATTTATGAAATATAATTCACATTCATATACCTATTAAATTTGTACTTTACTTATCAAATACAGTATAATTTTGTACTTTTCAAATTTTATACAGAACTTTTAAATAAGTTCACCCTATTTTTATCGTTAGTCCAGCGTTGTGCAGGGCTAAGTTTTTTAAGCTGAAGGTATTAACAAATGGCTACAAACTTACAAGTAACCTCAGAAAAAATTTCTGATCAAGAAACCCAATTAAAAGTTAAAGTTCCTGTTGAACAAATTCAAAACAAAGTTGAAGCACGCATCCGCCAAACTGCCAAAACTGCCAAAATTGACGGTTTCCGTAAAGGCAAAGTGCCAGTGTCTCACATCCGCGCACAATATGGTGCTGGCATACAACAAGAAGTGATTAACGACCAAATCCGTGATACCGTTTTTGAGGCAATTAAGCAACAAGATATCCGCGCCGTTGGCATGCCAAACATTGATGATGTAAAACTAGAAGATGATTTTTTAGTCTACCAAGCAACGGTAGAAATCTTCCCAGAGGTTGAAGTTCAAGGCTTAAGTGAATTAAAAATCGAACGTCAAACATCAACAGTTAATGATAAAGAAGTTGATAAAATGATCAAAAGCTTGCAAGAGCAGCGACAAACTTACAAAGAAAAGAGAGGCATGCTAAAGAAAAAAGACAAAGCAATCTTTGACTTTGAAGGCACAATCGATGGTGAAAAGTTTGAAGGTGGCTCGGCAGAAGACTTTGAGCTAGTGATGGGTAGCAACCGCTTTATTCCAGGTTTTGAAGACGGTATGCTAAACATGAAAGCAGGTGAAGAGCGTGTTATTGATGTAACTTTCCCAGAAGACTATCAAGCAGAAAACCTAAAAGGGAAAGATGCCCAATTTAAAGTAAACCTTAAAATGGTTAAAAAACCAGTGTTACCAGAACTTAACGAAGAATTTTTCGAGCTGTTTGGTGTTAAAGAAGGTGGTCTCGATCAGCTTAAAGCTGACGTAAGAAAAAATATGGAACGTGAAATTAAAAATGCTTCACGTAACCAAGTTAAACAAGCCGCTTTTGACGCCCTATTAGAAAAAAATGAATTTGACGTGCCAAAAGCAATCGTTGAGCAAGAAATTGACCGCCAGCGTAACCAAATGCTACAACGCTTTGCCTCTCAATTTGGCGGGGATACCAGCCAACTTGATGCCTCTATGTTCCCTAATGAGATGTTTGAAGAGCAAGCAATTCGCTCAGCTCGTTTAGGTGTGATTGTTGCTAGCCTAATCGATACTAACAACATTAAGGTTGACCAAAAGCGTGTTGAAGCATTCATCAAAGAGTCTGCCGAAAACTACGAAGATCCAGCCGAAGTTATCGAATACTTTACCAATGATGAACAACAACGTGCAGGTATTGAGTCAGTTGTTTTAGAAGACCAAGTTGTTGACTTTATTTTAGAGCAAGGCAAAGTAACGGATAAAAAAGTAAAATACACAGACCTTATTGCTGCTCAACAACAGCAACAAATGATGATGTAATTTATTTCTGTTTTCCATAAAAACTGGCTCGCCAAGCCAAAGGGTAAATAACTTTTAAAATGCTCTAACGTTAAGTTGGGGCATTTTGTTTTGTTAAAACCCAATGCTTTTTTATCGCCTAACCATTATTTTATTTCGCCATTACCCATTGATAATTGCAAGTTACTCCCTCATTAACTACAATTGAGCTATCTTTTGTATTATTAAGAATGTTAAAAAAGGAAAAACCATGACAGATTTTGATCATATTAGCAAAAACCCACATTTTAACGATGTGATAACCGCTCATAACGATGTGCTAAATAATCAACTAAAACAAGCACATAATGCACTTATCCCTATGGTTGTAGAGCAATCTGCCCGTGGTGAACGCTCATTTGACATCTTCTCTCGTTTATTACGTGAACGTGTCATCTTTTTAACGGGACAAGTAGAAGACAACATGGCAAATCTTATTGTTGCTCAAATGCTGTTCTTAGAAGCCGAAAATCCAGACAAAGACATCCATCTATACATTAACTCACCTGGAGGTGTTGTGACCAGTGGTATGGCAATGTACGATACCATGAACTTTATTAAACCTGATGTATCTACTATTTGCATTGGGCAGGCTTGTTCAATGGGTTCATTCTTGCTTTCTGCTGGTACAAAAGGTAAACGCTATGCTTTACCAAACTCTCGAATTATGATTCACCAGCCTTTAGGAGGGTTCCGCGGTCAAGCATCAGATATTGAAATCCACGCAAAAGAGATTATTGAGCTTAAAGCTAAACTAAACCGTTTGCTTGCCGCACACGCTAATCAACCATTTGAAAAACTGGTAGAAGATACCGACCGAGACAACTTTATGAGTAGCGAAGAAGCCAAAGAATATGGCCTAATTGATGAAGTCATTCAACGTCGCCCTGTTGGTGAATAATTAAAGGTTAGTTTAAACTCAAAACCTAAAAACGGTTAAAATACCAACCATAAGATTAAAAAACAACTCTAAGGAGTGCCATTAATGGCAAAAGATGAACAACCAACCTGCTCATTTTGTGGCAAAGCAAAAGATGAAGTCAAACAGCTCATCGCCGCAGAAGACGCCAACATTTGTAATGAATGTATTGAACTTTGTACCGACTTAATCACAAATGGTGATGAGCTTGACACCGACAAAGACGAATCAGTTGATACAAGTTGGATTAATAAAAAATTACCCACGCCAAAAGAGCTAAGTGCTCACCTAGATGAATACGTTATTGGACAAGAGATCGCCAAAAAAGCACTGTCTGTGGCAGTGTATAACCATTATAAACGGCTAAAAGTTAGCCAACAAATGGCACAAGACAAAAAACAGGCAAAAACTGGCGCCGATAATGCAATGGTAGAGTTATCAAAAAGCAATATCTTGCTAATTGGTCCGACTGGTTCTGGTAAAACCTTACTTGCTCAAACCCTTGCCCGAGTTTTAGATGTACCCTTTGCTATGGCAGATGCTACCACCCTTACAGAGGCTGGTTATGTTGGTGAAGATGTAGAAAACATTGTACAAAAACTACTACAAGCCAGTGATTATGATATTGCTAAAGCAGAACAAGGCATCATTTATGTTGATGAAATTGATAAAATCAGCAAAAAAGGTGAAAACATGTCAATCACCCGTGATGTATCTGGTGAAGGCGTGCAGCAAGCTTTACTAAAACTTATTGAAGGTACTGTTGCCGCAATCCCACCAAAAGGGGGGCGTAAACATCCAAATCAAGAGTTGATGCAAGTTGATACCAGCAATATTTTAATTATTGTGGGTGGTGCATTTGCTGGGTTAGATAAGGTAATACAACAGCGTACTGAAGAGACAGGTATTGGCTTTAATGCGGATGTTAAGTCAAAAGATGAAAGTAGCCGGATTAGCGAATTATTTAAAAAGGTTGAGCCAGAAGATTTAATTAAGTTTGGTCTTATACCTGAATTAATCGGTCGATTGCCAGTTATTGCTTCATTAGAAGAGTTAGACGAAGCGGCACTCACCCAGATTTTAACTGAGCCAAAAAATGCCTTAGTTAAACAATATCAATATTTATTTGATATGGAAAACGCAACGCTTAAGTTTACCGACAAAGCACTTGATGCCATTGCTAAAAAAGCAATGGAACGCAAAACAGGTGCTCGTGGTTTACGCTCTATTGTCGAAAATGCATTGTTAGAAACCATGTATGAGCTACCATCAATGGAAAATGCCAAAACTGTCATTGTTGATGAAGAAGTTATTAATAATGGTAAACAGCCTGAAATTAAATAATATTAACTATCAACATTAAGCCACATTACACATCAATCGATACAACAAAATGCCCATCAAATTTGATGGGCATTTTTGTTATCAAGTACAATTGATACTGCTTATACTTCAATGTACAAATATGAAAATATGAAGTATGGATATGGAAAACACCTACTACCTACGTTGCTCTACAATAATGCTATCAATACCACTGTTTTGCAACCGCTTCTGTGCCACCGTTACTTCTTGGCGGCTCTTCATTGGTGTAGAAATTACCTGATAAATCGTTCTGTCATTTGCAGTTATCATCTTCACAACTTTGCTATCAACCCCTGCCATTAACACTTGTGCTCTTCGAGTATCTGCATCATCTGCATTATCAAAACTGTTAATTTGCAAGATATAGGTTTCACTTACTTTTTTTGTTGGGGTTTGTGCTGAGGCAGCATTATCATCCACATCCTCATAAGTGCCAGCTCCTTCAACAATCTCTATCTGAGCCTCATTTTTTGTATTAGCAGAATTTTCAACTTCTGGATTCAATATTGTTGCTTCAGAAATACCATAAGTGGCTTTATTTGCATCTAACGAATGTGGTCTGTTTTTAGTATTTTCAGTTACCACAACATCTGGTCTTGTCGCTAGCGTACCCGTCTCTCCTTTAGGCTTATCTGTCACTGACGCCTCTGGGATCGTTACCATTTCTTGCTCTGGTAATACATCATAAAATTCATAGTTCGGCTTTTTAGCATCGGTGCCAATGGGTTGCGTTTGTGCTTGCGTGTCCGTATTTTTATTTTTTGATGGGCTAAAATCTGTAAATGGAGATAAATATAAAAACACAAACAACATGATAGTTAAAATAGCACCAAACAGCATCCACAACAAACCAGATAGACCACTGCCTTTTTTACGCTTTTCGGTTGCCCCTTTTGCGTGTTTTTTAAACATTTTTTATCCTTACAACTTAAAATTTGGTAACCTATAGTGAGCGAAATGAGAAAGTGGTACAATAAAAACCAGCGAAAATGTATAAGTGATACTTCGAGCGAGTTTGACACCGTACCACAAATTCAGTTCGTTCACTATATATTAAACTTAAGCAGATATCTTACCTTAATTACTATACTACATTAATCACTAACAACTATTTTTCATAATTTTTTCATACAACAACTAGACAGCCTAGCTGCTAGTCAACAAGTTACACAACAATGATAATAACAAACACATCGAAACCTTTAAACTAGCTTACTTATCAATATTAGTAACTCACTTATCTAGTTCATGTGTTTATATCATCACATCGATGTGGGTGCAGACAGGCCTAGCAAACTCAAGCCATTTGCTAATACTTGACGCACTGCTTGAGATAAACGAATACGTGCCTGCATTAAATTTAGTTCTTCTTCACTCGCTTGCTGACCACTTACTACACTTGCTGGGATAAAACGATTATCGTTATACCAGCCGTGAAACAAGCTTGCTAACTCTTTTAAATAATTGGTTAAAATGTGTGGCTCATACCTTGTTGCAGCACGTTGCAAGGTTGCAGGATAAGCGGTTAAAAGCTTCAATAATTCACTTTCAACTTCTGCTGTTAACAATGCTTGGTTTGCTTTTCCTTGCTCGGTATCTACCGATAACCCAGTTTTTTCTAGTTTTTCTAGCAAACTACAAATGCGGGCATGTGCATACTGGATATAATAAACCGCATTGTCTTTACTTTGCGATTTAGCCAACTCTAAATCAAAATCCATATGCACTTCTGGTTTGCGTGCGACATAGTAAAAACGTGCGGCATCGTTACCAACTTCTTCACGCAACTCACGCAAGGTAACAAACTGACCAGAACGAGAAGACATTTGTACCTTCTCTTCACCTCGCCACAGGGCAACAAATTGTACTAAAATCACGTCTAGGTTATCTTCATAACCTAACGCAGTCATGGCTGCTTTAACACGTGGTATGTAGCCATGATGGTCTGCCCCCCAAACATTAATTACCTTGTTAAACCCTCGGTCATATTTATTTTTGTGGTAGGCAATGTCGGATGCAAAATAAGTCATTAACCCATTGGCACGGCGTACTACACGGTCTTTTTCATCACCAAAATCGGTTGACTTAAACCATAAGTTACCATCTTTCTCGTACAGATGCCCTTTTTCTTCAAGGATTTTTAGAGCTGGCTCAATCTCATTTTGTATCGACTTTTCACTAAACCACACTTCATAACGCACACCAAACTCATCTAAATCTTCTTTGATATCATCAAGTATGCTATTTAATGCAGCATTTAAAAACAGCTCGTAGCCTTCTGTCCCTAATAGTTTTTTAGCATTACCAATTAAACCATCTATATGTGCTTCTTTATCACCCAAAATTAGTGTTTTTTCACCCGCTGTATTTTCTTCATACAGCGCATCGGCAGTTACATCTTCAATCAATTTAGCAAACTCATACACATATTTATCGCCAAATTGTGCCATTACTTGTTTGGCAATCTCTGCCACATAATCGCCTTGGTACGCATTGGTAGGGAACACAACTGGTTGACCATTTATCTCAAGATAACGCAAATAAGTACTGGTGGCTAAAATATCCATTTGGCGACCTGCATCATTTACATAGTATTCACGTGTTACCTCATAACCCACGGCCTCTAGCAAGTTTGCAACGCTCATGCCAAATGCAGCCCCTCGTCCATGCCCAACATGAAGGCTGGAGGTTGGATTAGCAGATACAAACTCTACCTGAACTTTTTGCCCGTCAAACTGTTTGCTTACCCCAAATTTACCTTGTTGGGTAAAAATATCATCAAGCACAGAAAACTTAGCATCAAATTTTAAAAACACATTAATAAAACCAGGACCAGCAATATCTATTTGAGCAATTAATTGGTTTTTAGGTAGGCTATTAACAAATTGCTCTGCCAAGGCACGAGGATTTGATTTAGCCGCCTTTGCTGCCGTTAGGGCGATATTACTTGCATAATCGCCATGTGCTGGGTCTTTAGCACGAGTAATTTGACTATTATTCTGCCAGTCATTTGGCAAAACGCCCTCAGAAATTAACTGGTCAGCAGCTTGGTTAAAAAGCTGTGCTAATGCATCAATTTGAGCAGATGAAGGTGCTTGTGACATAAAGATTTTCTCTTTAACCTGTATTAACTTTTAAAAAAATAAAGAATAAATATTAACCGTATAATATAGCAATTTTTTCTTGTTTTTGTTGGAGTTTTTATAAATTTTGTATCACCTAAAGCCACCTTAAATTAATACGCCAACAACAAACCCAATCAATAAACTGACAATAAACTAACAATAAAAAAGGTACATAATTATGCACCTTTTGATGGGTTAACACACTATCAATAACCCAACTATAACGGTTATTGATTATTTGGCGGTTTCTTCTTTAGGCAAGTATTTATCTAAAGCCGCTGCTTTATGGCTATCGTCAGCTAACGGAAAGCCAAGCTTAGCACGAGCTTCTACATAACTTTGTGCCACCTTACGTGCCAACGTACGCACACGCAAAATAAAACGCTGACGTTCAGTAACCGAAATCGCCCCACGTGCATCTAATAAATTAAACGTATGCGATGCTTTTAATACCATTTCATAGGCGGGTAATGGTAAGTTTTCTAATACCAAATTATCTGCCTCTTGCTCATAAAAATCGAATAATTCAAACATTTTTGCTACATTAGCATGCTCAAAGTTGTAGGTGGACTGCTCTACCTCATTTTGATGAAACACATCACCATAGGTTACTTTACCAAACTCGCCATCTGTCCATACGAGGTCATAAACACTGTCTACGCCCTGAATATACATTGCTAAACGCTCAAGCCCATAAGTGATTTCGCCTGTTACAGGGAAGCATTCTAAACCACCCACTTGCTGGAAATATGTAAACTGAGTGACTTCCATACCGTTAAGCCAAACTTCCCAACCTAAACCCCAAGCACCAAGCGTTGGCGATTCCCAATTGTCTTCTACAAAGCGGATGTCATGCGTGAGTGGATCAATACCGATGGTACGTAATGAGTCTAAATAAAGTTCTTGGATATTTGGTGGGTTTGGTTTTAGCACAACCTGAAATTGGTAATAATGTTGCAAACGGTTAGGGTTGTTACCATAACGACCATCTGTCGGGCGACGAGATGGCTGCACATATGCCGAGTTCCATTTTTCTGGACCCAATGAGCGTAAAAATGTTGCGGTATGAAAAGTGCCTGCCCCCATTTCCATGTCGTAGGGTTGTAGCACCACACAGCCTTTTTCTGCCCAATAATTTTGTAGGGTTAAAATTAACTCTTGAAATGTCATAACGGTTCTCTAGTTTTTTAGTTTATATGCTTAAAATAAATATTTTTTATACAAAGCATTTTAACAGAAAACAAAGATATGATATAGCTAAAACCTGTCCACATCACACAAAAAAACGCCCAGTTAGCGGGCGTTTTATTAAGTAAAATCTAAAATATTACAACTCACTAATCGCACTAATTACCATTTGTGCTGAGTGTTTACCTGCCTGTTCAATAAACGCATCAAACGACACACTTGCCTGCTCATTGGCAAGGTCAGAAATAGCACGTACCACTACAAAAGGCACACCAAAACGGTAACAAGTTTGGGCAATGGCAGCGGCTTCCATTTCTACCGCTTGTGCCTGTGGAAAATGCTGTTTGATTGTATCAAACTTTTCACTACTGGCAATAAACTGGTCGCCACTGATTATTTGCCCTTGGTGTATGTTGGCATCGGCAAATGCTTTACTTGCCCGCTGCATTATACTGACCAAAGCAACATCGCTCTCATACTGTGCTGGCATGCCTGCCATTTGCCCATGCTTGTAACCAAAAGCAGTAACATCTACATCATGGTGGGCAACGGCTGTGCCTACCACAATATCCCCAACTGCCAAATCTTTGCCAACCCCCCCTGCCGAGCCAGTATTTATAACCGCCTTGGGTGCAAAACGCTCAATAACCAACGCAGTGGCAATAGTGGCATTAACCTTGCCAATGCCACTTTGCAGTACCACAACAGGCACACCATTAATCTTGCCACTGTGTATTTTAACCTCTGCTACCTCGGTAGTTTTAGCATTGGTTAGTTTGTCGGTTAATATGGCAACCTCTTGTGGCATCGCACCAATAATAGCAATTGGCTGAGTTAAATTTGGCATGGTATTTATCTTAAACTTAAAAAAAGAAAATTAAGCAAAAACTTGCGTCCACTCTGCTCTTTTATCTAATAGTTCTTGAGCAATCTGTTTTGCACCTTCTAGGCTGTGACTGGCTGCCCACCCGCATTGTACTTCGTTACAGGCTGGTACTTCGGTTGCTACCAAAACGTCTTTTAGCGTTTGCTCAATCAAATCTAACGCAACCTCATAGCTTGGTTCATTAATTAAAGACACATAAAAACCTGTTTGGCAACCCATTGGTCCAATGTCTAAAACCAGCTTACTGTGGTTACGAGACAACTCTGCCATTAAATGCTCTAAAGAGTGCAAGGCTGGCATTTCCATGTGTTCTTTGTTTGGTTGGCAAACACGTAGGTCATATTTGTAAATCTCATCACCATTTTTACCAATTTTTTTGTCGGCAAGGCGTAGGTATGGGGCTTTAACTAAGGTGTGGTCTAGGTTAAAACTTTCAACATTCATTTTTTCGCTCATGGGTAGGTGTCCTGTGAGTTGTTGCTATTTAGTAAATAATAAAAAAAGAATAAATTTTAAATGTAGTTATATTATATCAGTATTAAAATCAATAGGTTTGTTAATTTACAACCAAATCTCTGTCAAGTTGTTTTTACAAAAAGATAGAGGCACAATTTTTTAATTAGTTTAATAGGGTTGATTACGCTATCACTAACCCCTCTACATGTTTAAAATGATTCAAAAAAATCCATCGCATTGTCAACAATATCAAAAAACGCTTCTTGTAATAGATATACCGACATACTCTACCTATGCAATAGTTAAACACAAAAAGCTAAATTTCCTCTGTCCTTTCAACCAACCATGTCAATGCCTCGCCATCTACTCGGTTTTTAAGTGCTTTATATACTCTGCTATGATACTTATTTAACCAGCTTATCTCTTCTGCCGTTAGCAAAGCTTTATCAATCAAACGGGTGTCAATTGGACAAAGGGTAAGGGTTTCAAACTTTAAGAAATCACCAAATTTACCTTCATTTGGGTTATCGGCTTGAGCATCTACCGCCATATTGGCAACTAAGTTTTCAATACGTATGCCCCATTGCCCCTCTCGGTACAACCCTGGTTCATTACTGGTTATCATACCCGCTTTCATGGCACGGTCTTTGGTGACCGGTGTTGAGTAACCAATGGATTGAGGACCCTCATGCACATTTAAAAAATAGCCCACGCCATGCCCTGTACCATGCCCATAATCCATTTGTTGTGCCCACATTGGTGCTCGGCAAATGGCATCTAACAGCGGGGCAGCAATGCCTTGGGGGAAATACGCCTTTGCCAAGGCAATATGTGCTTTTAACACCATTGTAAAGTCACGTTTATGTTCGGTGGTTATTTGCGTGATATCGCCAACAGGCACAACACGGGTAATATCGGTTGTACCATTGTGGTACTGTGCACCAGAATCAATCAGCAACAAGCCTGATCCATCTAAATAACTAAAATTGTTTGCTGTGGCACGATAATGTGGCAATGCCCCGTTTGCATTATAGCCCGCAATGGTAGGAAAACTTGGCGACACATAATGCGGCTGCTTGCTACGCACCTCAATCAGCATGGTATCGACATCCAGTTCGCTTAGGCGTTCGCCATTGGCAAGCCTGCGTTCAAATTGGGCAAAAAACTGGCAAAGTGCGGCACCATCTTGCCGCATAGCTTGTTTTATATGTTCAATATCTGCAAGTGATTTACACGACTTTAGTAAGGTACTTGGTGCAGTATGGTTGATGATACTTACGTTATCTTGCAGACAAGCCAGAGTGCTTACCGCCACCTTGTTTGGGTCGATACATAGGTTTGCACTTGCTGGTATTTGGCTAACTGCCTGCTCAATCTCTGTATAATCCGCTAAGCCAATGCCCGCATCTGCTAATTCAGTTTTAATATCTTGGTTTACTTTATTTTGGTCAATAAACAACGTAGCAGTTGCTGGCTCAATCAATAAATGTGCCAAAAATATGGGGTTGTAGTCTACATCTGCCCCACGCAAATTGGTTAGCCAAGCAATGTCATCCACACTAGAAACAATGTGATAGTTTGCACCAAGCTTTGCTAAATGCTCACGCACACTTGCTAGTTTTTGCTTGGCACTCGTATCTACAAACTCAGCTTTATGTTTATATACAGCAGCGTTTGGTAATGCTGGGCGGTCTTTAAATTTATTATTCCAAACTTCATCTAACGCTGTGCTATTGGTGGCAATTAAGCTAATGTTGTTACTTTTAAAGGCAGTTACTATTCGGTCTTTTTCTGCTATAGCTAGCATACTGCTGTTTATTGCAACACAACCGCCTGTTTTTATATTATCTGCCAGCCATTCCACATGTGTTTTTACGCCAGGTTGCAATTTTTTTAGTCTGATATCTATGCCTGCCAGTTCTGCTTCTGCCTGTACCCAATAACGGCTATCTGCCCACAAATAAGCATCATCTGCCGTTACCACCAAAGTACCTGCCGAACCAGTAAAGCCAGATATCCACTCACGTGCCTGCCAATGTTTTGGCAAGTATTCTGACAAATGCGGATCTGCCGTTGGTATAATGATGGCATCTACCCCTTGTACTGCAAGTGTTTGCCTAACCAAGCAAATACGCTGGTTGATTATATTTTTATCATTCATTTTGTTACCTTTAATTATTTATAGTGAGCGGAATGAGAAAATAGTACAAGGAAAACAAGCGAAGATGTATAACTAATACTTCGAGCGAGTTTAACCTGACCACAAATTCAGTTGGTTCACTATATGTTACCTATGGCATTAAACTTGATTATACCCATAAAAAACCCACAGCAAGCACACCATGGGTTTATTTTAAAATCAAAAATCAGTGATAAATAATTACTTACCCTGCATCGCTCTATTTTTAGCCACAAAACCAAGCACACTTAGCAACAACAACACAGCCATAAGTATCAACACAGGAGTATTCCCATAGCTAACATAAGGGGTTTTACCTTGGCGTGCTTGCACTTCACCTCGTAATACGACACGCTCAAATTGAGGCGCACGTTTTATGATTTTACCATTATGATCAATAATTGCCGTTACCCCATTGTTGGTTGAACGCACAAACCAGCGTCCTGTTTCTAGCGCACGCATTTGTGCCATTTGCAAATGTTGCAAAGGACCTGCCGTTGTGCCAAACCATGCATCGTTTGATATGGTTAACATAAAGTCACTGCCTAGTGCATTTTTTCGAGTGGTATCAGGATAAGCTACCTCGTAACAAATAGCTGCCCCCATTTTTTGCCCTGCCACACTTAATGTATCTTGGTTAGCATCACCACGGCTAAAGTTCATAATACCTAATGATAAGCTAGGAAATACGTTTAAAATACCTGATAAAGGTACATACTCACCAAACGGCACAAGTCGTTGCTTTTTATACACACCTACCTGCCCATCATCCATAGCGATGACACTATTATAAAATGGTGGATATGGATCGGTTTGTGGGTTATAAGCAGCACTATCTACAAAGGGTACTCCTACTATCCAAGTGGTGTTGGTTTCTTCGGCAATTTTAGCAATACCACTCATATACTTTAGCACTTGGGTTTGGAACATAGGTATCGCAGATTCTGGCCAAATCACCACATCGCTGCCCCATTCTGACCGTGTCATAGAAGCATAAATTTGTAGCGTTTTGCCACGCAACTCAGTTAGCCATTTTTGTTGTTGCGGTATATTACCCTGCACTAAAGAAACGGTTAAATTAGGCGTATCTTTTGCTTGTGTCCATTGTGGATTAACAAAATACAACACCATAGCAGCGACTAAAGGCACTAGCGACACCAACAAATAACCCGCACGGCTACGGAATACCTCAACCATGCTTGATGCCAATAATACCGCCACAAAAGATACTGCCAGCACACCAAATACGGGAGCCAGTGATGATAACCATGCTTGTTCTGTAAACGCATAGCCAACAAATAGCCAAGGAAACCCTGTTAACACCCACGTTTTTAGCCACTCTTGTAATGTCCAAAGCGAGGCAAAAGCAAACGGTTGCTTACCAACAAAACGGTTAAAAACCACCGCCATTAACGCATGGAACAACCCCATGCCAAGCCCCATTGCCACAATTGCCAAAATAGCGACTGGCGCAGGCACATTGCCATAAGTATGAATGGAGTTATATAACCAAAATGCCCCAACACACCAATAACCCACGCCATATGCCTCACCCAATAAAAAGGCACGTTTGTTACTTATTGGCGAGATAATGAGTGCATATAAAATAGCGGGCGAAATAAGTGCTAATGGCCAAATGCCATATGGTGCAAGCGAAAAACTAAATATTGCCCCAGCAAGCACAGCAATAATAATGGCTAAAAACAGAGGCAACTTAGGGTTAGGCTTCTTACCTAAATCTGACCAATCTGTTTTGCTATTGTGTTTTTTACCATGCTTGTTTGATTGATTAAATAAACCCATAAGACTCTCAAATTTTCAAAATTTAACTATTTATGATAACAGTTTGGAGCGTTAATGTATAAAAAATATCAACCAAACTTTCAAAAACCGCTTTTGCAATTGACCTTGATTCCCCTCCTGATGCGACATCCGTTGATGCATGGATAAATCAAATGGATGATAATGATTTTAGGGATATTATTGATAGAGACCAAATAGAGGTTGGTACAAAAGATAAATATATTGGTCATATTATTACCATGTTGTACCCCAATACCCCACCTATGAAAGTCGGGGTTATTCATTTTATGAAGCCCCATATTTAGAAGCAGGCGTCACATATCCTGAACCAGAAGGCTCCTATGACTGTTCCTATTACAACAAGACTGCGACTGACTTTAATATCAAAAAAAGCCAAACAACTATATTATTCACCATAATAAAAACCATAGGATTAATGATAATAGTGACATAAAAGAACGATGAACAATTTTGCTCATCGTTTTTTGATTTCTCTTTTTCTTTTAATTAAAGCCGAGTTAGCTCTAAGGTATGAATAAACCTACCTTCAACATCTACAATGGTCAACTGCCAACCATCAATTGTTACTGTTTCTTTTTCTAAATCGCTCACCTCGCCAAGAGTCTGCATCACAAGCCCGCCCATGGTATCCACTTCGCTATCATCAAAGGCAGTACCCAGCTCTTGGTTACAGTCTTCAATCGGCGTGGCTGCTTGCACTACCCAAGTTTTATCTTTTGTTTCATGTTTTACAATGTTGTTAAAATCACTGTCTTCTTCAAAGTCATCGTGTTCATCAACAATGTCGCCAACAATTTCTTCTAGCAAGTCTTCCATTGTGACCACGCCAACTGTGTTACCAAAGTCATCTACCACAATGGCCATGTGTACTTGGGTTTGTTGTAGTGAGCGCAGCAAAGTATCAGACCTTGCATTCTCGTTAATATACACTGGTTGACGTACCAGCTCTTTAACACGTACTTGCTTGCCTTCATCTATGCCAGCATCACTGCGTAACAACTTTATCATAATAGGGATTAAGTCTTTAGCAAGTAAAATACCAATGACAGCTTCGTCATCTTGGCTATCAAACACAGGGTAGCGAGAATGAGTGTTTTCTAAAAAAACATCGATGATATCAGACAAGGTATCGACTTCTTTCACGCCAATGACATTAGGGCGTGGAGTCATTATTTCACGCACCTGAGTTGCTGGCAAGTCAAGCACACCTTCTAGCATTTCTACGGTGTCTGGCTCTAAAAATTGACGGGAGTTGTGAACTAAACGGATAAGTTCATCTCGGGTTTCTGGGGCAGTCGATAACCAGCGTTTTAAACCTCGCATCGACCAACTACTCGAACTAGAACTGTCTTCTGACATGATAGGATTTTAATAAACCTCTTGTTGCCTAAGTAATTAAGTAATCAATTAAAATTTATGCATTACCATCTGCCACTTTAGCTTATGTTAGGCACACAATCAATAATATTTTGTGTAATTTTTTTGTTGAGTTTAGGGTAATATAATTTGACTTTAGTCAACCTCAACCCATGTGATGATTCTATCTTCTAATTCTTCATCTGCTATCCCAGCTTCAGATACACACCTACCTGCAACACCTACCTTTGCTTGTAACATTGCTTGCTGTGTTTTTGCTTTATTTTTAGTAATTAAAAAGTGCCATTCTGGTATGGGTTGGTTTTTATATAAGCGTTTATAAGCACAACTATTTGGCAACCACATCATATTTGGTAACATTTCGACAGTTAAGTTAATACAATCTGGCACATAATCTTGTCTGTTAGCATAGTTAGAGCAGCGCCCCGTTAAACAGTCCAGTAATTGGCAAGCCACATTGGTATATTCCACAGACTCTGGGTTGTCTTCATCATCTAAAAACTTAACCAAACAACATACACCACAGCCATCACACAAAGCTTCCCACTCTGCATGATTCATTTCATCTAAGCGATATTTTTGCCAAAAATTTGGGCGTATCTCTTGTTGCTTAACCAAGTGCTTTATCCATATTAATATGTTTAGTATGCTAATATTTTCATAATAACATTATTATTGTAGAGTATATTAATATTAGGTGGTATCGTTATTCAACAAAGTTAAAAAAACTGCTAGGATAGCTATTATGAGTTAGAACATTTAGTAAGCCTAGCAAAAGCTTATCATAAAATAATACAACATAAGGCGATATGCCTTGATCAAAAACAACCTAAAATAAGGATATATCTATGTCTAGCATTACTACTTTTGAATTACCCAGCACCACAACAGAGGGCATCGAGCTATTAAGTTATGTTGCTTTGCCAAAAAATATTGAAAACAAGCCAACCGCAGGTATTTTAATTGCACCAGAATGGTGGGGCGTGGTTGATCACCCCATTGAAGTTGCAAAAAAGCTTGCCAACCTTGGCTTTGCTGCCGTGGTTATGGATATTTATGGCGGGGGCAAAATTACAACAGATGCTATTCAAGCAAATACATGGATGAGCCAAATGTTAGAGGACCAAACCGAACTAATGGCACGCTGTAACGAGATTTTAGCTGATTTTAGTAAACAAGTCGCTGTAGATGCCAATCGGTTGGGGGTAATAGGTTATTGCTTTGGTGGTAAAATTGCCCTAGATATGGCACGCGAGGGCATGCCCCTTAAAGCGGTGGCAACATTTCATGGCAACCCAGCCCCAAAACAGCCTGCCAAGCCAGATACCTTTAATGCCAAAGTTCTGGTTGCCCATGGTAAGGATGACAGCTTTGTATCTATGGAGGCAATTGAAGGGTTAAAAGCCGAGTTAGACCAAGCCAAAGTCGATTACACCATTAATATATACGAAGGTGCTAAACACGGTTTTTCTAACCCACATGCCAATGAAAGGGCAAAAGAAAATGGCGTAGATTTAGCCTATAATGAAAACGCTGCAAACGCGAGCTGGGAAAAAATGGTTAACTTTATGAAAAAAACTTTAGCATAATCACTCACCTTTTACCGTAACAACGCTAAATCTCGCTTATTGAGTAACAAAAAGAGTCACATTAAAAACAGCATATTGCATATTAACAATGGATACGCTGTTTTTGTGTATAATAACTAATTAAAAATATGAGTATTAAGAATGTATAAGTACAGCAGCTAGCTGCTCACAACTTAATTTATGTTATTGATAGATACAACCCCACCCTTTTTCAAATTCAAACAAACTATCTAACCATTTAGCCATGCCAACCACCTCTTCTCAACGCATTGATATAAAACAAAATTATTCGTCAATAAACCGCTTTGCACCGCTTGTACTCGCTTGGTTTGATGAGCATGGCAGGCATGATTTACCTTGGCAACAACATAAAACCAATTCGCCAGATGCCTATAAAGTTTGGATATCTGAAGTTATGCTACAGCAAACTCAAGTTGTCACTGTCATTCCTTATTTTAAGCGGTTTATACAGTCGTTCCCTACCGTTGATGACCTTGCCAATGCAAGCTGGGACAAAGTAGCAGAACACTGGGCAGGCTTAGGTTACTATGCAAGAGCAAGAAACCTGCATAAAGGAGCAAAACAACTGGTAGCTATTATCAAAAAAACTGGGCATTACCCTAAAACCGTTGCAGAGTGGGAACAAATATCAGGTGTGGGTCGCTCAACTGCTGGTGCAATTGTTGCCATGGGCTTGCATGATTATGGCGTAATTTGCGACGGTAATGTAAAGCGTGTACTTACCCGCTGGGCAGGGATAGAAAATGACATTACTAAATCTGCAACAACCAAACAGTTATGGGCATTAGCAGAAGCACTTACCCCAAAAAACGCCAGCGGTAATTTTGCCCAAGCAATGATGGATATAGGAGCAACCGTTTGCAATCGCACCAAACCAGCCTGTTTAGTGAATGATAAACCTTGCCCAATTCAGGCTGACTGTATTGCCTTTAAGCAAAACAAACAGCGAGACTTACCTTTTAAAGCCAAAAAAAAACACAAACCAAGCAAGCATAGTTATGCCTTGGTTATAAATAATCCACAGGATAAAAGCTTATGGCTAAAACGCCCAAAAAATGGCATTTGGGGTGGGTTATGGTGTTTACCACTTAAATTTATCCACAAGCTACAAGGCAAAAAAATAGTAGAAAAAGCAAACAGCGACAAAGTCTACGAAAAAGAGCTAACAACTGCTGAGCAAATCATTGACCAGTTTTTGCAAAATAACACCATCACCATAAAAATGGACACAGAGACAAAACAACTCAAACACACACTAACTCATTTTCATTGGCATATAACCACTTGCAATATTACCCTAAACCAGCAACAACAAAACAAACTAAATAACTTATTGGCAGATGCACATATTAACTTTTGTTGGTTAGATATAACAGAAGCTCAAAAACAACTCGCCCTACCTGCCGTCATTAGCAAAATATTTAGCTAAACGAATATAAAATCAAGTATCATAGAATGTTTATATATATAATAAATTAGGTTATAATAACTATTTAAGTATCTATTTTATCTTTAGTTGTAAAGTTAATAATATAGTACAAACTAAGGCAGTAAATATAAATATTGTTTTGTATGTGTGGTAAGCAAACAATAGTCGTATTGCACTATCACGCTTTTATTTAATTGTCTTTGTGAATGACATTTAGCCATACAAACTTAATCATACAAAAAAAATATTAAGTATTACATTAAAGGTGGCGACTATACGTAACTTTGTTATGTACAATTTAGCAACATTGTTGGGCATATTTTATATGCCTTGAAGTAGGGACAATAAAACTAACACAGGAGCATTTATATGATGCATTCTAATGATAATACCCCCAATATTCCCAATACTCCTAATACCTCAAGCAAACTGGTTATGAACCGTCGTCATTTTTTAGGTTTAACAGCGATGACTGGTGCTGCATTAGCTACCAGCACATTAACTGGCTGTGGTAGCTTGCCTTCTTATCAAGAATCAGCAAATATTGTTATTGTTGGCTCTGGTTTGGCAGGTCTAGCCGTTGCAAACCGTTTAAGCATGCAGTTACCAAATACCAAATTAACTATCATCGATCAGAAAAAAGAGCACAACTATCAACCAGGCTACACGCTTTTAGCAACCGGTGTGTGGGATGACACCGCTAAAGTCATTTCTAATAATGCTGATTTAATGCCAGATAACATTGAGTGGGTTGAAGAGTTTGCAGGTGAGTTTAAGCCAGAAAACAACCAAGTGATTACCGAGTCTGGCAAAGTCGTTGGTTATGACTATCTTATTATTGCAACAGGTTTAAGATTAGGTTATGACAAAATTGAAGGCTTGACAGTTGACGACCTTGGAAAAAATGGTATTGGTAGTGTGTACGCAAGCCCAGAAATTGCTAAAAAAACTTGGCAGCAAATGGATGAGTTTCGCAAAACTGGTGGCAAAGCATTAATGACGCTTGCTAATACCGACATGAAATGTGCGGGTGCACCACTTAAAATGACATTCTTATTGCACGACCGCCTAACTCAGTCTGGCACACGTGCTGATAGTGATATCCAGTTTTTTAGCCCTAAAGAAAGCAGTGTATTTAGTGTGCCAGTTGTCAACGAAAACGTATTAAAACGCTGGGCAGAATTTGAATACCCAATCAACGTTAATTTTGAGCGCATCTTAACAAAAGTTGATACAGCTAATAAGGTTGCTTATTTCTCAACACCAGACGGTAGCTTACAAGAAGAAAAGTACGACTTTCTTCACGTTGTACCACCAATGTTTGCAGTAGATAGCATCCTTAAAAATCCATCGCTCATTAACGAAAAAGGCTGGTTAGATGTCGATAAATACACGCTACGTCACAACCGCTACCCCAACATTTTTGGTGCTGGCGACATTAACGGCACACCTAAAGGTAAAACAGCTGCAACCGTTAAAAAATCTGCCCCTATCGTGGTAAACAACCTGATTGAAGTGATTCAAGGTAAAGAACCAACTCACTCATTTGATGGCTATACCTCTTGCCCATTGCTGGTAAAAGAAGGTCAAGCAATGCTTGTTGAGTTTGACTACGAAAACAACCTAACCCCATCAGTTCCACTAATTGATCCTCTACAAGCTGGTTATTTTGCTTGGTTCTTAGAAGATATGATGTTACAGCCAGCATACATGGCAGTTGCTAAAGGACAGGTATAAATTAAAGGAGAATAATTATGAACTTTTTAAGTCAAGCTATTACCATGCAGTGGGAAGCGATTTTACAAAACTTACCTTATGTAATTGCTCTTGCTTTGCTATTTGTTGTTGCCTGGGTTATTTGGGTAATGCGTTCAGTCCCTTTATCTCGTGGTGGGTTAGCAATGATGCTGGCATTAGTCATCGCTGCGATTGCGTTTTTTGTATTACCAACTATTTTCCACTCAAGTATTTCTGATATGACATACTGGGTAGACTGGGCATTCCACCTAGCAACCATCGTTGGTGTATTTGTATATAGCTACTTGGTTTTATTACCACTGCTTTCTGGCTTAATGCCTAAAAAAGTATAAATAACTAGCTATTATAGTGAGCGAAATAAGAAAGTGGTATGTGGTAATAAGGAAAACGAGTAAAGATGTATAAGTAATACTGCGAGCAAGTTTGAAACCACATACCACAAACTTAGTTCATTCCCTATATATTGTTAGCTCAAAAAGCCAATCAATGATTGGCTTTTTTATTTTTTTAAAATTTAAATTGTATATGATTATTTAACAAATCCAGAGTGTCGTAACAAGGCATCTACTGTTGCCTCCCGCCCTCTAAAATTCTCAAAATTTATTTTGGCTGGCAAACTACCCCCTACAGTCAAAATATTATCTCTAAATCTTTTGCCCGTTTTTTTATTAAAAATGCCCTCTTCTTCAAATTTACCAAACGCATCTGCAGATAACAACTCTGCCCATTTATATGAGTAATAACCAGCAGCATAACCACCTGCAAAAATATGGCTAAAACCATTGGCAAAACGATTATAGTGTGGCGTGTGCATAACTGCAACTTCATCTCTTACACTATCTAGTAAAGCTAACAATCCTAAATAGTCTGGTGTCGGTGATTCAGCATGTAACAAAATATCAAACAAGGCAAACTCAATTTGTCTTAACGTTTGCATGCCGCTTTGAAAGTTTTTGGCATCTAACAACGCTTTTAACTTTTTATCAGGTAATGATTCACCCGTTTGCTCATGGCAACTAATCAAAGCAATGCCTTCACTATCCCATGCCCAATTTTCCATAAACTGGCTTGGTAGCTCAACAGCATCCCACTCTACTCCATTAATACCAGATACATCACCCACAATGACCTGAGATAATAAATGGTGCAATCCATGTCCAAACTCATGGAACAAAGTGGTTACTTCATTATGAGTTAATAGGCTTGGTTTCTCGTTTCCGTTTATACGGGTTGGTGGTGAGAAGTTGCCCACCATATAGCAAGCAGGTAACTGTTCATAGTTTTGTTCTTCATTAATATATTTTGGTTGAAAGCCACTCATCCATGCCCCACCACGTTTACCTTGACGGGCATACAAGTCAAAATAAAACCCCCCTATTAAACGTGCCTCACCATCATCATTCGTATCAAAAAGCTGGTAAAACCGCACATCTTCATGCCAAAGTGACACATCTTGGCTATGTTCAACCACTTTAATGCCATATAAACGGTTTACAATGGTAAACATGCCCTCTATCACTGTTTGTAACGGGAAGTATGGACGAATCTCCTCTTGAGACAAGTTAAATTTTTCTTGTTTTATTTTTTCTGCCAAATAAGCCGTATCCCAAGGTTGAAGGGTGTTAAAACCATGTTGAAAAGCAGCCTGTGTTAACGCCTCTACATCTGCTTTAGCAAATGGCATGGCTTTTTGGGCAAGCTTGCGTAAAAACTGTGTGACTTGATTAACGCTATTTGCCATTTTGGTAGATAAAGATAGTTCTGCATAGTTCTTCATACCAAGCAAGCTTGCCTTTTTAGCACGTAACGCTAATATTTCTACCATATTATCGGCATTGTTTAGGCTTTCGCCTTTAGCATTAATATGTTCATCAAATTCAGAAGCACGGGTAACAAAAGCTTTATACATTTGCTCACGCAAGTTTCTATCATCAGCATATGTCATCACTGCAAGGTAAACAGGAATATCTAAAGTCGCAACATAATAAGGCGTTGGTAACTGTTTGATTTGTTCAGCTGTTTTATCGCCACTTTGCTCAAGCTTTTGTTTGTATTGCTCGCCTGCTTGTGCCAACATTGCTAAACCACTCTCACTAATGCCAGATAACTGCGAGTCTGTTAAAGGCAATGCAAATGCTTGCGTAGCATCTAAAATATTGTCAGAAAACTTTGCCGATAATTCACTTAATTGACTGGTAATTTTTGCAAACTCAGCTTGCTTATCCATTGGCAGACCAATCCCAGAAAGCTCAAAATCTTGCAATGCAAGCTCTATGGCACGTTTGCGTGCTTGAGGTAAGCTCACAAAAAACGCCTCATCTTGTTTAATCATTTGGTAGCGGTTAAACAATGCTTTAGTTTGCCCAACTCTCGTTGAATGGCTAGAGATTGCAGGCAGTAATGCATGATATGTATGACGTATATCATCATTACTCATCACACTATTTAGGTGCGACAACACCCCCCATGCACGGCTTAACCCAATATCAGCATGATAAAAGGCTTTAATATCTGCCAAAGCTTGCTCACTACTACTGGCATTTGGCGTTTGTTCTAATTTATCTATGTGTGCCTCACCCTTAGCTAACTCTTCTTTTATCAGGTTACTTAGATACTCTGGTGTTGCCTGTGCAAAATCAATTAAATGCAATTTGGGGTCTAAATTGGTTGTTGCTAACATACTTGTTCCTGTTTTGTTTATCTGTTGCTATGATTTTATTAAAAAATATCTCTTTATATCTTTATACTATATCGGTTCTCATTTAGCTTTTTAAAGAGGTATGCTATCGTTTATCACAAATAAAAGTTACACTAACCATCAAAGCAAAAAATTGTTGCAACTACTTATTCTTCACTAACCAAACACAATCGATAAATTATGCAAAATAATAAAAGCGTAACCATAACCAGCTATAACATCCATAAAGGCATGTCTGCCCTTAACCGCAATGTGGTTGTGCAAGATATTGCTCAATCATTACAGCAGCTAAAGTCAGACATCATCTGCTTGCAAGAAGTACAAGGGCAAAACCTAAAACGTGAAATAAAGTTTAATGAGTTCCCTGAACAGTCTCAACATGAGTGGTTTGGCGAAGTTTTAGATTATGAACACAGCTATGGTAAAAACAGTGAATATGACCATGGGCATCATGGTAATGCGGTGCTGAGCCACTATCCGTTAGACCCTCAACACAACTTAAATGTTAGTGTAAATCGGCTAGAAAAACGTGGCGTTCTCCATTGCGAAGTCATGCCAACTGGTTGGGATATTCCCATCATTGTGTTATGTGCTCATTTAAACCTATTAGAAGGTGGGCGAAAAAAACAATACAAAGCCATACTTGAGTATGTAAACAACCGTATTGACCCACATCAGCCACTTATTTTGGCAGGCGACTTTAACGACTGGCAAAAAAATGCATGCGAAAAACTTGGGCAACAACTTAACATGACAGAAGCGTTTATCAGCGTGCATGACAAATTATTGCCAACTTTCCCTGCTCGTTTGCCTATGCTTAGCCTGGACCGTATTTATGTGCGTAACCTAGGTGTAAAGCATGCGTGGGTACATACTGGCAAACCTTGGTCAGAGCTTTCTGACCATTTACCAATTAGTGCCGAAGTTGAGCGAATAGATTAATGAGTTAAAAAATTTATATTTTGACAAATATTGGATAAAATACACCACTTACAACTTAAACCTTATGCATATTTATGCACATTACTTGCCCACTATGGGCAACCATTTAAGAGTTATTATCATGACACACACCCCAGCAGCCGATTTACTCACCCGTGCCAACCATTGGCGTAAAGACATTACCTTTAGCCAAAACGTACTAGGTAAGCCGTTTAAATTCACAACAACTTGGGGCATTTTTTCGCCAGAAAAGCTGGACGATGGCAGTTTAATGCTACTTGATTATATCGATTTTCAAGCAGATGACAATTCTATCGATTTAGGCTGTGGCTATGGCGTGCTTGGTATGACAGCAGCAAGAGCATGCCCAAATGGCATACACACACTCATTGATAAAGATTTTATGGCAGTAGAATACGCCAAACGTAATTGCCAAGCCAATGGACTAAACAATGTGGATGTGCATTTGTCTAACGGTTTTAACCATGTGGCAAATGACAAAACCTTTAGCCTTGTAATGAGCAACTTGCCTGCCAAAGTCGGTAAAGAACAGCACTATTTGTATTTGCTAGATGCTTATGAACGTATGGAACAAGGCGGACGTTTTTATGTAGTAACAATCAATGGGCTACGCCAGTTTATGAAGCGTGCTTTTACCGAAGTGTTTGGCAATGCCAAAAAGGTTAAACAAGGCAAAACATATACCATTACCATGGCGGTTAAAGATTAGTTACAATGTTAAGCAAAAGACTTTTAAAAAAGATTGGGTTATATGATGAGGTAACCTTAACCCTTAATATGAACCAAAACCAAATAACCACCAAATTAAAAGAGATGATGAAAAGCTAATAATTGAAGGAACATTAAGTGATACTTCATCAACCCAGTTATTATCAACTCTTGAACGTGAATTTTATTACATGACAAGAAAAAATAAATCTTAGGTTTTTCGACTCAACAACCACCAGCCAAACAAACCACTGGCAATAATTGGTAACAACACCATTAATAACGGTGAAATACCTGTTGCTAGCGAGATAAAACCCACTAAGTCTTGCATATAGCTAAAAAACAAGCCAAACAACAAGGCAACAACAACTCGCAAACCCAAACTATGGGTACGCAAAGAGCCAAACACAAACGAGCAAGCCACAATAACCAGCGATAAAATCGAAAGTGGGCTAAGCAGTTTTTGCCAAAAAGCCAACTCATGCTCAAGCGAACGATTGCTTTGGCTTTGCATAAACTGTCGATGATTGTATAGTTGAGTTAATGATAAATCTTCTGCACTTCGAGTTAACAAATAAACCGTTTGTGGTTCTATTGGTAACCCTAAAATATCCGAAACTTGCCGAGTTTGGCTAGTCGCAAGTGATTGCCCAATGCTTATCTCGCTTAAATCATTAAGTTGCCATTGATGGTTTAAACCAAAACCATCAGGGGCATGCGGATCTTTTATTTCTAGCGCACCAACATAATTACCACCTCGTGCAATAGATGCCGATTGCAAATTGCCAGCGTTATCCAAATGCCAACGTTTTACCAACCCAATATTGCCTTCAATATCCGCATAGTCAATATACAGCACATCGCTGCCATCAGGTCTTACTGAATCTGCTGTAGAACCATTCACATATCTTGGTTGTACGGTCCAATAACCTTCTACCTTTTCAATCACTTCTCGTTTGTTATTATCATCGTCAACCAAGTCTGCTAAATGATTACTGGTAGGCAGCACAAATTGGTTAATCACCAAAGCAATAAACACAAAAATAATAGCAGGTTGCAGCACCCAACTTACAATTTTTGTTTTACTCACACCACTTGCCTGCATGACTGTAAGCTCACTATTATTGGCAAGCAAACCCAAACCAACTACCGCTCCAAGCAATGCCCCTGTAGGGATAAACTGCTCTAAAAAATAAGGTGATTTATAAAAAATATACTTTAGAGCATCGCTCATTGTATAACTATCAGATAAGTTTTCTAACTCTGCAAGATAGGCAAACAGCACTTGCAAAAGCCACAGACCCAACACAGCCGCAACAATGGCAAAAAAGGCATTTTTTTTAACATAACGGCTTAATACACGCATTGCCATCTCTACCCTCTATGCCTAATATGGCTGTTTTGAGTGTTGAACAAACCAAAACGCAACCGCTGATTAATTCTGCTTGCCCAGTTAAGATACAGTGCAAAAGCTAACAAAAAGACAATTAACAGTGCATACATCCAAGCATCCACTTTACCTTCACTGACTGGTTTTTTAAGCGAGATAATGCTTAATGCCACACTAACATACAACAAAATGGCTGGAATTAAACGTAACCATCTGCCCTGCCTTGGGCGTACTTGTGCCAATGGCACGGCCATCATTGGTGCAAGAATAATTAACCACGGCAATGCAAAACGATACCCAAGCTCTGCCTGTGCCGCTAAGTTTGGTTTGACATTATTAGCAATTGCTGCTGTCCAAATATCTTTTATCTTTTGTGCTTCTATATTTTCTTCGTTAACTTTGTCGTCTTTTTCTTTCAACAAGGTTATACGATAGCGTTCAAACCCAACTTGGTTATATTTTAGGCTGTTTGCACCAATTTCATAACGTCTGCCATTAAACAAATCTAACTGTGTCTTGCCAGACTCCTCATCAGTGGCAACTTGCTGTGCCCTTTTTGCCAATACTATGGTGTCTTTATTTGCCAGTTGCTTTGGCAAAGTTGGCAAATTTTTTAACGCTTCTGGTTGATTAGCTGTTGGAACTTTCTGTGCTTTGCCTTCATCCTTTGAAGTTTGAATCAATACCACATTTTCTAACTGCGAGTTATCGTCACTTAGGCTACCAACATACAGGTGATAGTCGCCACTACTTAAAAACTCGCCGGGTCGCACAAGATCAAAAGCACTTTGCATTGCTTGTTGTTGCCACACACTGTCTGATTGCCTTACCCCCCAAGGTTTACCAACTATCGACAACCCTGCCTCTAACAAAAACAGCACCAGAATCAATGGCGTTACCATTCTTGCCAAACGACCACGAGAAATACCACTACCATTAATAACTGCCATCTCATGGTCAACATACAAACGACCAAATACCAGCATTAAGGCAATAAAAAATGATAAAGGTAAAATCAACTCCAAAAAATATGGCAAATTATAGCCAATTATTTTAAACAACAAACCAACATCTAGCCCACCTTCGGCAGCGATACCAAAGTATCGAATCAAACGCCCTCCAAGCAACAAAAACACCAAAAAACCCAGCACAATGGCTGTGTTGGCGGCTATTTGAGAGGTCATATACTTGCGTAAAATCAAAATATTTTCTCTACTTTGAAGGTTGTGTAAATATTGGCGGATATAAAGAAAGTATTAAGCCGATAAGCTTATCATGTTTTCAATTATTTTTTTCTATTTTTAAGCTTATTTACTGATAAAAAACATGTAACAAGGTTTCTATAAAACAGTCCATTAATAACAATATTCAGTACACTTGCAATATGCTACACTAACCTTATATTTATAATACAGTTATTTAAAGTTTGGATGCTAACATCCAATCATTAGCCTACATAAAAAGCAATAGGAAAACTAGCAATGAAACTAACTCTAACTCAAAAATTACCCACACTACAAGCAAAAAAATTACTAAAAAAGCAAAGCCCTAAAGACTCACATTGCCTTGTTGTGTTGGTAGATGATACATTAAACCTAATTGCTAACGATACACTAAAACCGCATAAAGACCGCATTAATCAACTAATTAAAATAGCACATTTTAAGGGTACTGTGGCAGAAACACTAGCAGACTACGCATTAACAGAAGGCAAAAACAACCCTATTCAGCTATTAATTGTTGGTATTGGTAAAGCAAATAATTTGACTGCCATTCATTTACAAAAAATTGGCAAAGCCATTTATCAAAGCATGAGTAAACGTGTAGAGGGCATTACTGTCGCACTTGGCAATGCTTTAACAAATGATCAGTTTGCACAATTTGCTAATGGGCTACTTAATGCAAGCTACCGCTTTAATAAATATAAGTCAGAAAGCCCAACCCCTGTACTTCAAAAAATTTCTGTACTTGCCAGCAAAGACTACCAAGCAACCTTGGACTTTGCTAATGCCGTTTATGCAGGTCAAACCATGACTCGTAACGTTGCCAATGAACCTGGCAATGTCTGCTATCCAGAATACATGGCAGACCAAGCCGAGCGACTTGCTGCAACTTACCCAAACCTTTTAAAAGTAACCGTCGTTAACCAAAAACAAATGGAAAAACTGGGCATGAACTGCTTTTTATCTGTCTCTAAAGGCTCAGATAGAGAAGGCAAACTGGTTATCCTTGAATATCACGGCAAATCAAAATTCACCGCTCAAGATGGCAAAAAAGGCAAAAAACACAAAGCAGAAAATGCCCCAATTGCACTGGTCGGTAAAGGGGTGACTTTTGATACTGGCGGTATTTCTTTAAAACCTGGTGCAGGCATGGGAGACATGAAGTTTGATATGGGTGGCTCTGCATCCGTACTGGGTACAATCAAAGCACTTTGTGAAGCCAAACTACCAATTAACGTTGTTGCTGCCTTAGCCCTTGCAGAAAATATGCCATCTGCTCGTGCAACTCGCCCAGGAGATATTGTTAAATCTATGAGTGGCAAAACCGTAGAAATTTTAAATACAGATGCCGAGGGACGTTTGGTACTTTGTGACACCCTAACCTATATCCAACGCTATCAACCAAAAACGATTGTTGATGCAGCAACCTTAACTGGTGCTTGTGTCATTGCACTTGGTAATGTTCGTTCTGCGGTATTTAGTAATGATGAAGACTTATTGTTTGCCTTACAAAATGCGAGCGAACAAACAGGCGATGCAATTTGGCATATGCCACTTGATGATGAATACCAAACTCAATTAGACTCGCCAATTGCCGATATGCAAAATATTGGTGGGCGTGAGGCAGGCTCAGTAACCGCTGCCTGCTTCTTATCTCGCTTTATTGAAGAAGGTCAACCTTGGGCACACTTAGACATTGCTGGCACAGCTTGGATTTCTGGCAAACAAAAAGAGGCAACGGGTCGCCCTGTGCCATTATTTATGCAATACCTAAAAAATGCAAGCAAAGCTTAATTTGGCAAAAACACAAGACTAAAACCAAACATGCAAATTAGTTTTTATGTTTTAAACGACACTAAAAATAACCATAGCAAGGTTTCTGCAACAGATGCCTTGCTTCACTTTGTGTGTAAACTTACACAAACCGTTTTAGAAAAAAGCGAGCAAACCTTAATCATTTTAGATGACAACCTAGACAGACTCGCCCAATTAGACAAACAACTTTGGGACTTATCTGCCACCAGTTTTTTACCACACGATTTAATGATAAATAAAAAAAATACCGATAGCATTGCCCCTGTTATCCTAACAGATAAGCTACCTAAAGGCTTTGATGGCGTAGTGCTTAACCTTGCAAGCAAACCATTAAACGTGTCTGCTACCAATCCTTCAATACCTGACACACCTAATGCTAAAGACCTTAATGGCAACTTTAATAATGATGAGCCGGTGCATAAGCCCAGTCGTTTGTTAGAGATTATCCCGAGTGATATTGAAGAAAAAGAAAAAGGTCGCCTCAAATACAAACATTATCAAGCACTGGGATTAACACTGGATTATTTCCCAATTACCAATTGAATAGTAGGTTGTGAATAATGATAGTAATGAGACACAAGACTAGAAGATTTTCCTGTTTTCTAGATTGTCTATAAGCAATGTTTACTCCATCTACTCTATCGCTTTTACCTTTATTATTTGGACTGGCAATTTTGGGTTTGACAGCCTACTTGGGTTGCTGAGCAATAATTATTGGAGATTCAGAATGAAACGATTCATTAAGTTAATTAAAATAGTTGCATCATTGGTTTTTGTTGTGCCTATTATCGTATTCATTGTGTCAACAAATTACATTCAATATGTATATAAAAAAGAGAACCCAGAACTGTTTGATCATAGCTTATACGACAAACCTTCTATAGAGGAACTCTCTGTTATGCTTGATGATCTCACAAAAAACCTACCACCGCCAAGCCGTGAATCACAATATAAAAAAGATGTCTTAATTTCTATCATTAGAATTTATGATGAGCCAGAAGAAAAAATCATGCAAACGCTAATAGATAATATTGAGAATGCACATGTTTGGAAAAAGATAGAATCTACTAGCAAAAATGAAATGAGATTTTGCAATGAACAATTAGCATTAGAAGTTGATAAAGAAAATGACTACCAAGATAAAGAGGCGTTAATGGTGAGTATTGGGTGGGAGGATACAGGAGATTGTCGAAAGTTATATTTCAACATTGAGCCAGAAAAACCTTAGCAAACCTAGACACGATAACCAAAGATATGAATTATTTAGGATGAAAACTATAAACTGTGTATCTAGGTTGGGCTGAGCTTGTATTTATAGTCGTGGCTATGGGTTTCTGCAAGGGGTTTATATTTATCACCAATAATCAGGTTTAACAATCGGTTTTTTCTTAGTGGGTACCTTATTGGGTAGATGGCTGTTTGCCAATTCATCATCTAAAATATAGGAGCGAGTCCAATTGGCGTGTTTGTTAAGTCTTTCGTTGATTGGGCGTTTGCTACGCTTGCTTATAAAAAATAGGTAAAATTAGGAACACCAAATGTTAAATGATACCGAAGTTTCGCAATATATAGAAAGTTTGCAAAACCCAAATATAGATGTTGGTGAAAAAAACCGCATCGCTCTATTATTAGTGGATTCAGAAGTAAGAGATGAAAGATTATTTAAGGTGTTAACCGACTTAATACTCGATAAAAAATATGTCAATCACAGAGGCACTTTTGTGCATTGCTTAAGTTTTTTTCCGCCTGAAAAATCATTTAGTTTAGCAATGGACTTAATTATTTATGGAAATTTGGAAGTTGCTCATGAAGCATTTCTAATTATAGAAAGCATTGAACATATTAGTGGCGATGAAGTTAGGGCTGCTTATTCTAAATTGGTCGATTTTTATGAAAACGGTCATTTTGATTACGAATGGCGTAAGGAGCTAGTAGAAGAAGCTATAGAACTATTTGAGTAAATAATACAGTCCTTATTTTATCATCATTTCAATTACATCATCGTAATCTAATAAATCTCTATTATTTTCATCATATATCCAATCCCATTCAAAATCGTTAATTGATATTCGTTGATTTACAGTTTCGTTCCACTCTACATTAAAGTTAAATTCTTTTAAAATTTCTACAACTTTTTTCCCTACATTAACTGTCACTTCATCATCATTATTATCAACTTTATTAAATCGGATATATAATTTATTCGTTTCAAGCACTCCTTCAAGGTCTTGTTGATGATAAAAACAATAACCATCAGACACAACATTTTTTCCCCTAAGCTCTCTTTCTACTTCTACTACTTCGTAATCTCCGTCACTTGAGGTATAACCCGCGTTATGAAGGGCAATAATATTATTTTTACACAAGGTATCAAAGGCTTCTATTAATTTTTCTGTGTCAGAAGGCTTTTTAAAATTTTTAGACTTTTCTTTATGCTTTTTAAATTCTTCACTAATATTCTTTAAAGCCCATTCTTCTGATATTTCTTCCTCAAATTCATTATCTTCAATTTCCTCTAAAATATTCTCTTCGATTTCTTCTATTGAGAAAAAACCCATTTTTATTTGAGAAACAATAGAATCATAAATAAACTCTTCATTTTCTGTCATTTTACTTCCTTACATTATCACCTGCCCAAATCCAAATATAAAAAAACCTTCTGTCAGTAACTCATCACTATGATAACAACGTTAAACCTTGTTTTTTTCCATTTGTTTAACCGCTTTACGCACCTTATCTCTGGCACGAGATTGCTTTAGGCTAGATAAATAATCAACAAACAAAATACCATTTAAGTGGTCTATCTCGTGCTGGATACAAACAGCAAGCAAGCCTTCGGCAATCTCTTCAAATGCTTTTCCCTCTTCATCCAGCGCTTCTATCTTAACTTTTGTCGGGCGTTCTACAGAATCATAAACTGTTGGCACAGACAAACAACCCTCTTCATACGGCTGTTTGTCTTCTACCAATGGCGTTATTTTAGGGTTAATAAACACTCGCGGGCTGTCCTGCTTTTCTGATAAGTCCATCACAATCAGCTGAATATGCCTATCTACCTGAGTTGCCGCAAGTCCAATCCCTTTCGCATCATACATGGTTTCTATCATATCTGCGATTAAGGTTTTAACCGCAGCATTGACCTCTTTAACTGGCGATGCAACAGTACGAAGTCGTGGATCTGGATAGTTTAAAATTGGTAAAACTGCCATAAAATTATACCCAAAAAAATACTTGCTAATATTATAACAAAACCTAGATTAACTTTTGAAGTTCAAATAAAAAAACCGCCACGCCTAAAACACCCTAGGCATAACGGTCCTTATTCATTAAAGTGACTTAAAAACTAATTCAAACGTATTTAACGGTTTTTGCCAGTTATTATTTCATAAATAAATAACACAATAATGGCACCAACTACTGAAATAGCCAAGCCCATAAATCCACCTTCTGCAGACAAACCAAGCATGCTTGCTAATTTGCCACCAACAAAGGCACCAACCATGCCAAGGATGATTGTCATAATCCAACCCATGCCATCTGCCCCTGGTTTAAGAAAACGCGCTAATATGCCAACAATAAGACCTGAGAAAATAGAACCAATCATAATATGCTCCCATATTTTTTAGATATTTAAGACCAGTGTAAACTAAATTGTTTTACTTGTATAATCTAATACTATAATTATAGTATTGTGTCTGTATTTTTAGCACAATTAGCAATAAAAAACCCCAAACTAAAAGGCTTGGGGTTATCAACATAGTACAATATAAATGGTGGCTCGAGGCAGGATCGAACTGCCGACACACGGATTTTCAATCCGTTGCTCTACCGACTGAGCTATCGAGCCATTTTGCTTTAAAAAAAGCATATATTGCTGAGGTGCGTATTAAACTAAAAATCCTTGTTAGTGTCAAGTCTTTTTGGCATTATTTTTAATTTCACAATAACTTTTGCCAAATATTAATTTTCAACCGCTTCTAAAAGTTTTTGTATGTCGCTATTTCGTGATGTCAACTTATGCACCCCTATGGCTGATTCAGCTTTTACCACCTGTCGTATAAATTGTGGTTCAATACCTCGATTTTGGTTTTGGGCATGCATCGCAAGATATTCTAAGCACTTACCTTGACTGTTTTTATCTATAAAACAAGCAATTGCACAAATTGGCTTATCATTAAACATACCAACATACAAGCTGCCTTGTTGGTTAGCAAAAATCTCCGACAAAATTGCCATTACTTCATCCGCGGTTTTATTTAAACGGTTGTTCACATCTTGGTATAAAGCCATATCCTGATATAACGCATGGATACGAGCCTTAAACTCACCTTGGTAGCTAAATTCACGCATAAGCTGCGTGTTAAAGTCATTTATTGCAATGGCTTCTAATGGCATGTTTTTTCCTAAAAAATTTTGTAAATGATGATGCTAATACGCATATTTTAACAAAAAAATGCGTTGCTTAAAGCAAATACAATGGTGTGTGTACCCTTAGTTTGATAATATATGCTTATTAATAAAGTTTTTAGGAAGTTTTTAACATATGAGCCAATCCGCCAACCCTTCTATGCAAAAGGCAAATCGCACTGCAACCGTAGAACGCAACACTGCCGAAACTAAAATTAAAGTATCAATCAACCTAGATGGTACAGGCGTTGGTACGCTAGACACAGGTGTGCCGTTTCTTGACCACATGCTAGAGCAAATTAAACGCCACGGCTTAATTGACTTAGATGTAAAATGCGACGGAGACACCCACATTGACGATCACCACAGCGTAGAAGACGTGGGCATCACCATTGGTCAGGCATTTGCACAAGCAATTGGTGATAAAAAAGGCATTCGTCGCTATGGGCATTTTTATGCACCTTTAGATGAGTCACTGTCTCGTGTCGTTGTCGATATTTCTGGTCGTCCTAGTTTGCACATGGATATCCCTTTTACACGCTCACACATTGGTAGTTTTGATGTGGACTTATTTAGCGAGTTTTTTTATGGCTTTGTAAACCATGCTTGGATAACCTTGCACATAGACAACCTAAAAGGTATCAACAGCCATCATCAAATTGAAAGCGTGTTTAAAGCACTGGCTCGTGCACTGCGTATGGCGGTCGAATACGATGAACGAGCATTAAACCAATTGCCTTCAACAAAAGAAGCCTTGTAATAAAAAAGTATGGTAATTTAGCTCCTTTATCAACCCACTTGCCTTAATTTTAAGACTTAAGGTAAGTAGTTGAAATGGCACAGCCAAATACTTTAGCAAGTTCAACACACATGGCAAATAACTTTAAGAGAAAAAAATGACAAAAGTAGCACTACTCGACTACGGTATGGGCAATTTACACTCGGCTGCTAAAGCATTAACAACCGTTGGAGCTGATGTTGTATTAACAAACGACCCAAAAAAAATTGATACTTGCGATAAAATCCTTTTTCCTGGTGTTGGTGCAATGCGTGATTGCATGCGTGGCATGACAGAAGCTGGCATTGATGAGGTTGTTAAAAAAGCTATATTTAACAAGCCAGTCATGGCAATTTGTGTTGGCATGCAAGCACTGTTTGAACATGCCGAAGAAAATAACGGCGTGGACTGTTTGGCGATTTTGGGTGGCAATGTGGTTAAATTTAAAGATAACCTAACCGATACCAATGGCGATAAAATAAAAATCCCTCACATGGGTTGGAACACACAAACCAATATGGACTTGTCACACCCATTATGGCGTGGCATTGATGATAACACCCATTTTTATTTTGTACACAGCTTTTATTGTGATCCAACAGATAAAACTATTGTGGCAGGCAGTTGCGATTATGGTACGCAATTTTGCTCAAGTATCATTCAAGATAACTTGTTTGCTACCCAATTTCATCCAGAAAAAAGCCATACCGCTGGTTTACAAGTGTTAAAAAACTTTGTGGCGTGGAACATATAACCACTTTCAAAGCTACGATAGAACATCGTCTGATTAAGCAAGGCAGTCAAATTTTTTATGAGGTTGATCACCAACTCCACTAGCCTCAAATATCTAAAAGATTATTAAATACACTAAACTGACTTACCCTGTGATATTCTTCGCTTTTGTCGATATTGCATCAGCATCAGCACAGTGAAAAAACCAACCAGTAATGCCAACAAGTGATAAAAATAGAGAACCACTTGTGATAATGATGCCCCCATCTGGTTTAACTGAAGTGAGGCATGGATACCCGAAGTGGCTGGAATAATCCAACGTACATATTGCAATAATTCAGGTAGTTGCGATACTGGCCAAGGATAACCACTCAAAAAGAAACACGGCAGTGAACTAAATATCAGAATTTGCAGGCTACGTTCTCGTTGACGAAACCACATACCCAAAACACAGCCTAACGTCGCAACCGTGAATGAATATAAAGCAAAGAAAAATAACGTGCCTCCCGTGTTATGACCCCGAGCATAACCGTGAGAATCAAACACCCAACCATAATAAAAACACCCAACGCTAAAGCTAATAACGCTAAAAGCCGTTATCCTTCCCAACCATCCAGTAACACTAGCAAACTGTAACCGTCTTTCTGCCCACGTACCGAGTAGCAGGGCTGTTCCCATCAATAATGTTTGTTGTAATATCAAAATAGCCACACCAGGTACCACATAAGCACCATAGCCTTCAGATGGATTAAATAATGGATCAATCCGTAACGGGACGGCTTGTGTATTATGGCGTGCTATTTTAGCATAACCCCCCCTCGCAACTTGTTGCTTGATTTCAATACCTGCCGACACAGTTGCCACCGCTTGTGTAAAACCTGTTTGTACATATTTATTGAGTAAAAAATAACCCGCATTGCTTAATATACTAACCTGAGCAGGCTTATTAGCATAAACATCTTGCTCAATATGATGAGGGATGAGTAAATATCCAGCAATATCGCCTTGCCACATGGCCTGTTGTGCTTGTGCTTCGCTAGTATAACTACGAGTACTAAGACGAGGGCTACTATTGCTATAACGAATAATATTATGCGATAGCTCACTCTTATCATAATCAACAATACCGACAGGAATATTCTCGACGACTTCATTTTGATAAGGCCATGGATAGAAAAATCCATAAACAATGGGTGCAATAATCAGCATGAGTAACACGCCCTTATCTTTAAATACTCCCACAAAAGTGCCAACAAAACCCGCCATAAATGAATGATGTGCCGTTGATTTTCTATTATCTATCGACATTAGCGAACACCCCATTTTAACGGATTGGTAAAAGCACGCTGACATAAAAAAACCGTAACCAACATACAGCCAGCCACACCTATTATAAAACCATAAATATAAGGCATAGCAAGTGCTGGCGGTGCAAGCATCTGTAGTTGTGCAACCTGAACCTTTAAATAAGGTGTCAACGGTAATATATTTGCCCAACGCTGTGCATTATCGGACATCGCAACCAAAGGAAAGGTAATACCCGCAAATGCGTATGCAGGTGCAGAGATAAACCCAGTAATCGACAGTCCAATGCGTAATGAATAAGCCAATAAACTAAAAATAGCCCCCAACCACAGTGATATCATCATCAATAATAAAAATAGAACATAAACCACTAAGATGGATGCCAAGCTTGCAGCATGACTATCAACCGCTAATATTAACACCACCGCACCCCATAGTGTGTAAGGAAGAAGCCCCCAAATTAATTTACCATTTAATGCCATAACCAACGATAAAAATGTTGCTTTTATTGTGCTTGCTTCTTTTGATTGATCATTGATAGCTATTTTGTTGAAGGTCTCATCACTCATATTTTTATTGGTGACCATATTTCTAGTAGCATTGTCGCTTTGACTCACTGACAGCTTAGAAAGACCATATTGATCAAAATCACTGACATAAACATCTTCAAAATGCCTAGATGTAGGCTTAAATTTAGCATGAGGAGGTAGGTGTTTTTTTGCCTCAAAATCAGGAGGTGGTATATCAGTGGTGGCACATTGGTACCAAATGCCCAAAGAATGATCACGAATCTCTCGCCCTATCGTCGTTGCTCCAATAATCATGGCCAATATGTGCAACAAGGCTGGCAAAACCGTCGATGCCAAAAACTGTTGATAATTGGTTCCTGCATTAAATAAACTAACCCGATTAATTGAAATGGGGGCATAACTAATACCTGCTTGCGTTGGGCTAACCCCTTGCTTTACCATCCGTTTTATCTCAATCCCTGCAGAGATAGTACCCACTGCAGATTGCACCCCACGCTGGACAATACCAGAATGCGTCCCATATTGGGCATTGACCTTTAGGATGACAGGGGCAACTGTAGCACTGTTGATATTAGTAGCAAAATCTTTGGGGATAATGACCACACCATACACTTGCTGAGCAAGGATGGCATTATAAGCATCATGTTGATTGTTATATTGCTGTCTAACGGTTAGATCTGGACTTGTTTCTAAATAGTGAATCAGCATTTGTGATACTGGGCTATGGCTCTCATCAATAACCGCAATCGGAAGGTCAGTAATAAAAGGACGGGAGAAAATCCACCATACCAGAAATATAGTCGCACAAGGCAACCAAAACAGCATGGTAAAATCCCAACGGTTATGCCGCAAAAACCTTACTTCATAAATCGCACTACGCCAAAATGTTAACCAAAGACTGGTCATACCAGCCCCTACCTCTTATCATTCGTGTTATCAATTTGATGAGCGTTTGAGTTTTTATCTGCACTTGTTGCTATTGAATCGCTGAGCTTATCAAGCGTGACAACAACACTCATACCTGCACGCACCCGCTTATCCATCTTAATCGGGCGAGCTTTCACCTCAAACGTACGCACATCAAAATTATCTTCACTGTTGGTCGCTCGCCATGTGGCAAAATCTGCCATTGAGGAGCTATTAAAAACCTTAAACTCTACCTTGTAAGGTGAATCTGGTTTGGATAACGCAGGAATTGTACCCGTAAACGTTTGTCCAATACCCAGCTGCTGTAAATTGTCTTCCGTGACATTGAGTACCACCCATTGATCCTCAGGATTGACCAGTGTCATTATCGGCACACCTTGACCTATCACCTCACCAGGATTAACAATCAGATCATCAACAATACCAGAAATCGGGCTTTTAAGATTTGCCTCTTCTTGTGCAACCATTGCCTCTTCTATCATCGCATCGACTTTTGCCACTTGTGCCGTTGCTGCTTGCTTGTCTTCAACTCGAGCACCTTCAACAGCCATTTCATACTGCAACCGAGCTGCCTTCGCTTGATCACTACGAGCAATATACTGTGTATAAGCTTCATCCCTTTTTTGACGAGAGAATAATCCTTCTTTGTACAATCGATTCACTCTCTCATAGGTGCTTTTTGCCAATGCTGCTGCCGCTTCATTACCATCCCAAGCGGCTTTGGCACGACCAATATCTTGTGAACGTGCACCATTGTTCGCTTTATCAAGCTGGCTCTGTGCCATTGCTCTAGCGGCTTGTGCTTGTTTGATTTTAGCCGTAATCTCTGGCGAGTCCATCTCAATCAGTTGTTGACCAATAATGACTTCATCACCTTCACTAACCAATATTTTTGCAATTCGTCCAGGTACTTTAGCCGCGATGGCTGTTGACTGCATATCCATTTGACCTTGGATAGTAGTCGGTTGCTCATTACTTGAGATGCTTTTTTTCAGTCCATAAACGACAAACAAGATCATGATAATAACAAGAATGACCATAATCACTATTTTGACCAATCTGGCTTTCTCGGGGGCTGTCATTTTTGTACTCATAAAAATAGATTCCTAAAAGGGTTGTCACTTTTTTATCAATGGTTTATCAACAGATTGGAGTATGGTGCTTTAAAACAAAATAATATTTGAAACAAAACAACAAATGCATAGTGAACAAAATTAATAAAGAAAAACAAAGACAACAAGTGAAGATATATCAATAACACTGCAAGCAAGTTTACCACCACACCAAAAATTAATCTTGTTCACTATATCTAAAACTAATCCAAAGGCAAATAAGGCAACCGAATGTCTGCTGCCGCCATATAGTCATTAAACGCAAATGGTGTTCCACAACTTTCCATCAATGCCGCAAGTGCCTGAACATAATCATTGGCAGCTGCCGCTTGCTCTGTGCGTGCTTTTAAATATTTAGTTTGAGCAGTGGTCACCTCAAGTGCTGTATTAACACCCTCAACCAAACCAAGCTGTTTTAAGCGTAATAACTCTTTTGCAAGCCTCACATTACCTTGCAAAGATAAATAATGGACTCTCGCATTTTCCACGGCTTTCCAATTTTTTTCAACGAGTAGCTCAATATTGTCACTAACTTCTATCTTGGTTAATAATGCTTGGTTCATTCGTGCATCACCAGCAGCAAGTTGTGCTTTTTTATCAAGCCCACCCCAAAGCTTCCAATTGGCAGACACACCCACAAGCCAACTAGGATCTTTATCAATTTCATGGATACCATAGACAGAAACCGTTGGTTTTATCCCTGTATCAGAGAACTGTCTAACATGCATCGCTTGATTATATTTGGCATCAACTTTTTTTAATCCTGGATGGTTTGCAAGGGCAATCTGCTGAAACGCTTCTAGTGGCGGTAATCGCTTTGACGAAACAAACAATGGAGATGTTGGTTTGATAGGGTGTGGACTTCTTAGTAATTTTTGTAATGCTGTTATGGCTAAATTGGCTTTATTACGGGCTTTAATTGCCTCACTTTTGGCATCTGCCAACGCCACTTGTGCTTCTAATCGCTCCACTCTTGCGATTAACCCCTCTTCAAGCAAACGCATCGCTAGATGATCTGTTTGTTGCGTTGTCTGTAGAGCATCTTCTCTTAAATAAGCAGCAAAAATAGCAAGCTGTGCCGTAAAATAACGCTCAACTAACGTACTATAAAGCTTATCACTGTCTATCAGAGCATCCGCCTGAGCTTCACGGGTTTTATCATCAAGAACACGAGTTATTGCCTCAGTTCTACCAGCCGTATATACTGGCCAAACTGCTACTATATTGGCTCCAACCTTATTACCACTCTGCTGTAAATTATACGTATCAGGAAGTCCGCTTGATAATGGTGGCAAGTTTAGGTTAGGTATCGGAAAAGGTAAGCTATCGACAAACCCATTTACTTTGTTATCAATACCAGACTTTATCCCCGTCAAATCAACATCAGTATCTAAGTTATAATGCGTTGCTTGTGTTTGTAAAAAGACAATCGGCTGATTTAAACGCTCTGAAGCTTGTGATTGAAGCTTACTGGCTTCGATAGCAGCATGATTCGCTGCAAGTTTTGGGGATACTTTTGTCAGCACTTTTTGTGCCTCTAACAGGCTTAATTCATTAGGCAACAAAGATGGATTTAAATCCCCCATATTTGTTAAACTACTGGTTGAATCACTGCTTACCTCATCGACTAAGGATAATTCTGTTAAATCGCTACCATTGATTTGAGCCTCTGCCAATACATCCATCGGCATAACGGCTAACATCATGGTAGAAGCTATGATAGCGGTATTTAATAATGTCTTCTTTAAAAAACCACTGTTACAATTGTTTAGCAAGCTAATCTTGGGCATGGTATAAGACCTAAACGAATTTTTACTATCATTATTTGTTAGCATAGTCATTTGTTAGCATAGTAAAAGGATTCATAATCAATATCACTTTAGATATAATAAGGATAAATAACTAAGATAAAAGACATTCTCTTTTATTTTCACAAGCAAAACCATTTTCAAATGCTTGATTTTATCACGTACGTTAAACAACGGATACCAACTATGATAACTATCAAGTCACCGTCGATGATGACATCATACTTGATTACTATTCTCTTGATTACCATTTCTATAGTGATCAAGTATGATTTAAGACAATACGAGCTTAACACATAAACGTATCATAAGAACCAAAACAACGAAAGCAAGCTCAAAACATCAAAACTAAAGCAAATATGATAACACCATCGCATTTGTCAGACTGTATCAATAAACTTAATAAAACCAGTTGTTGAGTGTTCTAGACTGTATTAATGCTATTTGCTGTAACATCTTCTGACAATGCCGGGTTTGCAAGATATGAATTAAGCAATATACAGGCAGAAATATCATCAATAGGATCTCGCTCATCATCAATCCAGCCATTTTCCCATGCAATTTCTCGTGCTTCACGAGAGCTTAAACGTTCATCATGCAACAACACCTGCACCGTCGATTTACGCTCCATCAATCTATGAGCAAGTCGTCTTGCAAATTTGTGTGCTCGTTTGGCAAGCATAGAACTTGACCCATCCATATTCAATGGTAAACCAACCACTACTTGATGCACCTTCCAAGTTTCTATAATGCCTAACAAGTTCTCCCAATCTGGCTGACCATTATCCATCGCTAAAATATCAAAAGGTCTGGCATTTTGCGTCAAGGTGTTGCCCAATGCCAGACCTGATTTTTTAACGCCATAATCTAACGCCAGGATAAGTAAAGCCTCTGATTGTGTTTCCTCAAAACTCATATTGTTAAAGTGATTCCTTACCTTTTTTGTGCATTTTTTCTTCAATAGCACGCGAGCTCATTTCCATACGCATGGATTGGTTTCGTGTAAAAAATGCAATCATCCAATTGTAGGTGGTGGCAATTCGATTTTTTGCCGTAGATAATGCGATAATATGAATCCACACCCATGTTACCCAAGCAATAAACCCAGAAAAACTTAGGCTTTCAATGTCTGCTACAGCTTTTAAGCGTCCTACCATTGCCATATCACCACGGTGTTTATATTCATAAGGTGTCATTTTTGCATTGCTACGCAATTTTTTACCCAAGTATTTGCCTTGCGACATCGCCACTTGCCCAAGTTGTGGGTGACCTTGAGGATATTTAACATCACTTTTACATAAAGCAATATCACCTAATGCATAAATATTATCATAATTGATTAATTTAAGGTTGTCATCTACTAGCAATCGGTTACCACGCTCAGTAAAGTCCTTATCTTGCAACCCTTCCACACGTTTGCACTGGACACCTGCTACCCAAATCATGGTTTTTGTCTCTATCTGTCTTCCACTAAATAAAGTAATGGTAGAACCATCATAATCTTTTACAGGGTCAGAAAATGTTATGTTAACACCATAACCTTTTAATTCTCGTTTTGCATATTGTTGTGATTTTTCGCTCATTGGTGCTAATAACACAGGATCAGCCGTAATGAGCTCTATACTGCCAGCAGTATTTTTAAATTCTGGATATTCACGGGCAAAAATGTCATTACGAATCTCTGACAACACACCTGCCAGCTCTACACCACTTGGTCCACCACCTGCAACCACAATCCTTAAATAGGGTTTACGCTGTTCTTCTGGTAAGGTTGCGGCATAGTTAAACTGATGTAAAAGACGATTACGAATTTTAATAGAATCACTTAATCGCTTCATGGGGAAGGCATATTTCTCAATGTTTTTATTACCAAAATAGTTTGGTTCAGAACCCATTGCCAATACTAAACGATCATACGCAACCTCACCATTATCTAAAATAACAACCTTTTTTTGGGTATCGACAGCCTGAAAAATACCCTGACGGTAGCTGACATTGTTGTGGTTAACAATATATTTACGTAAAGGATAACTGATATCAGATGGCGACAAAAATCCAGCCGCTACCTGATAAATTAAAGGCGGAAAAAAATTATAATCATGACGATCAATGATGGTAATTTTTTGTGACTTGTCTTTACCCAAGCCAGCCATTACCCTAAAACCACCAAAACCGGCACCAACGACTACTGTATGCATAAACACTCCAAAAAATGCCCCGCACAAATTAGTCCTTTGGCTGTGCTTATACCTCCTTGTAATCTAAACAAAAAATAAAAAGAACCTATTTAGAATAAAGGGATTGCGGCTACTGACCAAGTATTAAAGCTGACCCATAAGTCGTCAATAAGAAAGAATCTCATATGCAGATTGAGCGGGATGTACAAAATAAATCATTAAAAAAATAATATGACACTCGGTTAAGCATTACCAACATCAGCACTCAAAAAATCTAAATTAAGCCCCATTTTTTCACCCGCTTTATGCCATCGTTTGTCATACGGTATTTTAAATAACAGTTCTAAATCGGCAGGGCAAACAAGCCAGTCACCTTGCTTAATTTCTGTCATGATTTGCTTTGCGCCCCAGCTGGCATGCCCTAAACACATCTGAAAATGTCCAGAAGCATCGCCCATTGCTATATGCTCTAAAATATCTCGGCTGGTGGTGATAGAAACGTTTTCGGAAATACCAAAAGAGGATGCCCAAACCGGTTGCCCTGTATGCAATACAAAACCAACTTCTGGTGCGACAGGACCGCCTGACAACGCCATCTCGTGGGTTAATGTTTTGTTTTGACACTCAATATCAAGATCTTCTAGCAGCCTACCCATTGTGGTATCTGCCAATGGCTTGTTGATAATTAAACCCAATGCACCTTGTTTGTCATGGCGACAAATATAAACAACCGAACGATTAAACCTATCATCTGGCATTTGTGGCGTCGCAACTAAGAAGTGGTGAGCAAGATTTTTTGACATCAATTTTTTATACTTTAATATTTACAGGCGTATCTTTACATACATAAAGACCTAAGTTTTAGATTAGGGCACATTAACCCACTTTCAACTGAGTGGCTGGGAGAATAGTTAAAACAACAAGCACTTTATCGATTGGCTTCATTTAACAGGCTACGTGCGTGCTCACGAGTTACCTCGGTGATATGAACACCACCAGACATCCTTGCCAGTTCATCAACCTGTGCATCATCGCGCAACACTTTTAAAATGCTTTCGCTCTGTTTTTCATGGTGTTTTTGCACCAAAATGTGTTGATGTGCCTGTGAAGCAACTTGTGCTTGGTGAGTAATTGCCAAAAGTTGCTGGCATTTGCCAAGCTGCCTTAATAGTTCACCTACCACTTGAGCTGTACCACCACTAATACCAACATCTACCTCATCAAATACTAACATTGGACGTGCATTTTGGTCGTTATCGGCACTTTTTGCACAAGTGGCTTGTAACACTTGCATCACCAACGCCATGCGAGAAAGCTCACCACCCGAGGCAATTTTATACAATGGTTGCATCGGCATACCAACATTGGCACTAAACAACAAGTCAATATCATCAAGCCCAACCGCATTAAAGTCATCTTTATTAGTATGACGCACAAATGTGAATTCACAACAAACATTAGGCAATGCTAATGGCTGTACTTGTGCTATTAATTGTTTGGTAATAGCAGGTGCCTTAGCTTTACGGGATTGAGATAACTTCTCTGCTAACGCTAAATAATGTTGCCATGCCGTTTCAATTTGTTGTTGCATGTCAGCACTGCTTGGCTGAGCATTTAATTCATCTAACTTAAGTTGCCACTCTTTGGCCGTTGTTACCAAATCACTGGCGGGCAGGTTATGTTTACGTGATAACCGATGAGCCAATGTCATTAACGTATCTAATTCCTGCAACCTTTGTGGGTCTGGTAATTGTTGTTCGGCATAATCTGCCAATAAACCTGTCGCTTCACTAATTTGTTGCTGTGCAAGGTACAATTGCTCAGCCACCTGCTCAAATGTATTACTCACAGATGATTGATTATCACACACTTTAATAGCACGCCCCAATAAGCTATTTGCGGCGGGCTCATCGGTATCGTTATCAAGTAACTGTAATGCCATGGCTGCTTCTTGCATCAATGCCTCAATGTTTGATAACTCTTCATGTTCTGCTTCTACACTGGCATAGTCAATACTCAGCAGGGGCTCTACATCAGCAAGCTGACTTTCTAACAAAGCAATTTTATCTAATCGGTTTGCATTAGCACTGGCGATTTCTTCAGCTTTACGTTGCAAACGTTGGTGTGTCAAATAGGCTTCACGTGTTTGCTCTGCCAATGCTGTTAATCCTGCCATGTTATCTAACCATTCCACAACAAACTGTGGTTTTAACAAAGCTTGTTGGGCATGTTGACTATGTATATTAACCAACAAACGTCCCAAAGATTTTAACTCCGCCAAGCTAACAGGTAGCCCATTTAACCATGCTTTAGAGCGTCCATTACTGCTAAGTTGACGGCGTATTAACAGCTCTGCTTCAAACATTCGTTCATGCTCATCAAACCAGCGTTTTACCACCTCATTTTGTGCCACATCAAATTCGGCATAAACATCTGCACTCTCGGCACCGTGTCGTACCATACTGGTGTCTGCACGTTCACCCATACACAATGACAGTGCCTCTAACAATAAAGATTTTCCAGCCCCAGTTTCACCTGTTATCACATTAAAACCATCAACAAATCTAAGTTCATGCTCAGCGATTAACGCAAATTGATGTAATGTTAAATATAGCAACATGGTTTTTATTACCGATTTTGTGTTTGTAAATTAAAAATTGCACAGCGATTTTAGTTAACTTGCAGTTTACTATAAAGTTTACAGATATTCATCCAAAAGCCATGATAAAAAATTCTTTCGACTTACCTAAGTATAATGAGCGAAATGAGAAAATGATACAAGGAAGACGAGTGAAGATGTATCAGTAATACTTCAAGCAAGTTTAACCTGACCACAAATTCAGTTCGTTCACTATACAGTTATTTTTTAACAATATCGCATCTATATTTTTTGTAAAAAAAGTATTTAATGAGTCGATTTAGTTACAAAATAATATGCTTTTTATGCCTTTTTTACAAAAAAAATGCCATAACACCCCTTAAACAAAGGCTTTTTTACTATTTGTAATAAAAATTTATGAAATAGTGTGGTAACATTAGGCTTATTTTTAATTATCTGTCTGATAAATATCAGACTTGGTTGAGGAACGTCATTTATGTCAGTGGCAGAATTTACTAACGTATCCGTTGTGAGTAAAGCAAATGTTTCTTATGATGGGCGTTGCAGTAGTCATACTCTTTTGTTCGAAGATGGCAGTAAAAAAATGCTTGGCGTGGTTTCGCCTAATGATGAAACCGTCACCGAATATCATTTTGCAACCCACACTTCAGAACGTATGGAAATCATTAGTGGTGAATGTGAAGTAAAAATTGAAGGGGAAGAAACCTTTAATAAGTATCGTACTGGTCAATCTTTCATGGTAGCAGGCGATAGTGGATTTGAACTGCGCACCAACCAGATTCTTCAATATATTTGCCATTTAGAACGTTAATCACTTTAATCATAAAACTAAAAAATAACGATAGATACTTGATAAATGGCAAAACCAGTTTATTTTTATGGCATCCATGCCGTGCAATCCCTGTTAGTACATCGCCCTACTGATGCACTAAGCCTTTTTATTCAACAAGGCAAAGAATCCGATAACAGCATTGTTGAAATTGTAGCGCTAGCACAATCTTTTGGGGTAAGTGTTCAATACGCTGGCAAAGACAAACTTGCCAATATGTGCAACAGCCCACAACATCAAGGGGTTGTATTACACGCCCGCCCGTTAAGTTTTGCTACCGAAGCAACACTCGATAAGTTGGTTACACAAGATAACTGTTTACTGCTTATCCTTGACCAAATTACTGATGCACATAATTTTGGTGCTTGTATCCGCTCGGCAGTTGCAATGAATGTAGATGCGATTATTTGTCCTCGCAAACATACCGCACCACTCACCCCCACCGTCGCAAAAGTTGCCGTTGGTGCGGCTGAGTCTATCCCTGTTATTGCTGTGGGTAACTTGGCTCGTGCATTAACTCAACTAAAAAATGCTGGTGTCTTTGTGTATGGCACAGCATTAGACGACACTGCCAAGCCACTCCATGAATGTGACTTTACTATAAAAACAGCCATTGTCATGGGGTCTGAGGATCAAGGAATGCGTCGCTTAACCACCGATACCTGTAACCAGTTAGTTTATATCCCAATGAGTAGCAATGTACAAAGTTTAAATGTAAGTGTCGCAACTGGCATGGCATTATATGAGGCGAATAGACAAAGATTCTGATAAAATAAAAATCAGGTTGTGTATTTATTCGCTTTCAACCATCTCTAAATATTGCTCATGCAATGACTGTAGCTTTGCATACAACTCTGCTAACGTACCATCATTTGTGACGATGTCGTCTACTTGTGCTAATCTTGCTTGTCGAGACAATTGTTTTGTCATAACTGCTTTGATTTTTTCTTCTGTTAAGCCATCTCGTTTGCTTGCTCTCTCAGTTTGCAATTTTTCTGGTACATCTATCACAACAATGCGTTTGCACAAACTCGCCAGCCCAGCTTCTTGTGATTCAAGCAATAAGGGGGCAGAAATAATCACATAAGGTGACCCTGCTTGTTCTAACTCAGCTTTTGCTTGCTCTCTAATAGCAGGGTGTGTAATTGCCTCTAATTTTGCTAAATTTTTAGTAGCATGCTTACTATCAAACACTAGCTTTCGCATGGCTTGGCGATTAAGCTCTCCCTCTTTAGTTAGCACTTGCATGCCAAACGTTTCAGCAATTTTTTTTAATGTTGGACTGCCCTTTGTAACAATTTGATGGGCAATTACATCGGCATCAATAATTTCAATACCCTGCTCAGCAAACCAATCTGTTGCTGCCGTTTTACCACTGCCAATACCACCTGTTAGCCCGATTACTAGCTTTTTTGTTTTATCTTTTTGATTTGTCATCTTATTTGCTCTTTTTTTATATCATTTTTATAAAAAACTTAATTATTGTTTCACATGAAACATGTTGCTCTATATGTTTTATAGCATAAACAACCCCATGTACCATGTCACCATTTGACCACCATACAATATAGCAACAATGGCTGCAACGGCAATAAAGGGTCCAAAAGCAAAGGGCTGGCTTTTACCATTTTTAACCATCAATATTAACCCTACCAAAACCCCTAACACAGCAGACAATAATATAACTAAAGGCAAAACACCCACCCCCAACCAGCAACCAATGGCTGCCAACAGTTTAAAGTCTCCCTGCCCCATACCCTGTTTTTTAGTCATTAAGTAAAAAACCTGGTTAACACTCCACAAGCTTAAAAAACCAATTGCCAACCCCCAAATGGCATTTGTGGGCGATACAAATCCAGTAAAAAATAGCTGACTATTTACCAACAGCCCTAGTGTCGCTAATGGGTAGGTAATGCGGTTTGGCAATAGCTGCGTATTCCAATCAATACCTGCCAGTGCAATAAGCCCCCATACAAACACCAGTGCAGTCAACCCAACCCCTGTTATGCCCAGTTTGTATATCACTAAAGCAGATAATAATGCCGTTAAAATTTCAATTAATGGGTAACGCGATGAAATTGGCTGTTTGCAATAATGGCATTTGCCAGCTAACACTAGCCAACTGATTAGAGGAATATTGTGATACCAACTTATTTTTTGTTTGCAGTTTGGGCAATGGCTGGCAGGTTTGCTAAGGGTGAGCGTTTTGTCTGTTACTATACAGCTTTGCAGTTGGCTTAATCTGTTTTTACCAATGATATTAGCAAGGTCTTTTTCTTCACTAATAAAATGGATTGCCTCAACTCGCCATTCTTTGTGCATTATTTTTGGCACACGGTAGATAACCACATTTAAAAAACTACCCACACATAAGCCTACCACTGCAAATAAAAACATGGCAAAAGTTTGGTTGGTTTGTAAAGAGATAAATAGTTGGTACATAAGCATTTGTGTTTATAAAAAATTAGCGTTAATATTTTATAACATATCACTCTAATGAATGAAACAAATCCATTTATCTGGATGTTGATACAAAACTCTACTTCACTGCATTTCTTATAAACGAGTGATTTCAAAAGATTAAAACGGAACAATAAATTGAAAAGAATAATAAAATTAAGTTTACCAATAGTTATAATTATATTTTATTTTCTAATTGAATATTTTTTATTATTAAATAAAGACTTTGGCTGTGGTTGTAGTTCAGGGTGTATTGGTTCATTTCCTACAAAAAAATCAATAACTATTGGTCATACTATAATACTCGTTGCTTTAACTATTTATTTAGGTAGTTCTCTAAAATCAAATATTATAACAACTGTTTTAAAATTATTTTCTATAATAATGTTTGTATTTGGAGTTTATGGAAACAGTTACTTGATTTATGATAAAGGATTTTGTGGAGAAGGTCTTTATAAAAGAATATTTTTATATTCAACAAAAATTGGAGATTATGCAACAAATGACGGTTTAAATTTAGAATATCTTAAAAATGGAAAATTAAAAGGTAAAATGTTAGGGTTTATAGTCAAAAATAACAACTTAACAATTTTTAGAATTAATGAAACGCCTCTCAAACTAAAAACAAGTTTTTTGTTTTGGAAGACGGATATAAATGCTTTAAGACATCAATTGAACCATAGATTAGGAACAATACCATTATACACAAATCAATATGAATTTATTGGAGGAAAAGATATGAAAAAGGAAGATTTTGTGTCAGCGGAACTAACAATTGGAAATAAAAAATTAACTAGAAACCAATTAATAAACTCAAAAATTATAAATAAAAACGATGGAACAACAAGATTTATATATAATTTAAACAAAAAAACTACCTATAACACAGTATATAAGTAATAGAGGTTTAGCTGCTTAAATAAAAGTTCGTGAATTTTAACCCACAACCGACCCCATTTGAAAAATCGGTAAATACATTGCAACAACCAACCCCCCAACCAACACGCCCAAAACTACCATAACCATTGGTTCTAGTAAAGTTGTCATACTTTCTAAAGCATTATCTACCTTTTGTTCATAATAGTCGGCAATGTTATCTAGCATATCTTCCAAACTACCAGCCTGCTCACCCACACCTACTAACTGTATTGCCAGACTAGGGAACATAGCGGTTCGTTGCATGGCTGTTTGCAAATTAATACCAGATTTTACATCTTCCTTTATTTGCTGTGTTGCCACATAAAATTTATGGTTGCCAGTTGCACCAGCGGTATAATTTAACGCACCAATCAAAGGGACACCTGCTGTAAAAGTGGTAGAAAGCGTTCGGGCAAACCTTGCCACCACCGCATGATATACCACCGACCCTATTATCGGTAGTTTTAACAACCAAACATCCACTTTATTTTTAAAGTTTACATGGTTTTTGTACATTTTTATCGTACACCAAACAGCAATGACACTAGCTAACAGTAAAATCCACCATCGTCTTTGCAACCAGCTAGAAACCGCAACCACAAGTTGGGTAAACACTGGCAAATCAGACCCCAGCGACGCAAAAAGTTCTGCAAAAACAGGTACAACTCGCACCATTAAAATAATCATTACAAAAATTGCAACAATCACAACTACCAAAGGGTAAGTGAGCTCTTTTTTAATCTTAGACTTAAGCTTTTCATTTTTTTCTTTATAACTGGCAATACGCTGCAACATGGTTTCTAAAGTACCAGACTGCTCACCAGACTCCACCAACGAGCAAACTAAGCCATCAAAATATTTAGGATATTTAGCCAATGCTTGGGCAAAAGTTGTGCCAGATTGCACATCGGCTTTTATTTGCAAAACCAGTTGTTGCATGCTTGGTTTATCTAGTAAATCTGCCACAATATCAAAGGCATTTATGATAGGCACGCCAGCTTTTATCAAGGTTGCAAGCTGACGCATAAAAATGGCGGTATCCACGGGTTTAATACTGTTATTTTTGCCAATAGCAGCTAGCGTAAAAAAGCCTTTAGGCTTACGTTTTATACTCTCCACCCGTATACCTTGCTGACGCAATTGTGCTTTTGCCATTGCCATGTTATTAGACACCAATTCTCCTGCTATTTTTTGTCCTTGCTTATTAATACCAAAATAAACAAAAACCATTGCACTGTTATTTTTCATGCTAGTCCTTTAGTTATGTATCCAATATTCACCCATTTGTCGTTATTATTCTGATACCACTCGATACATCTCTTGTATGCTTGTAACCCCCTGCAACACTTTTTTAATGGCAGATTGGCGTAAATCCTGCATCCCTTTTTGTTTTGCTAATTTTTTTAGTGTCATCGTACCACTGTCACCACCATCAACCTTGGTTAGTGAGCCCGCCATAATCGCTTGAGCAATTTGCTCATCAATCGCTAACACCTCATAAATACCCACACGCCCTTTATAACCATCACGGCAATGTTCACAACCTACCGCCTGAAAAATGGTTTGTTCTGATGGTATATCCGCAGGTGTAAAACCCATTTCAAGCAAACTTGCGGCTGGAATATTTGCAGGTGTTTTACAATGCTCACATAACCGACGTGCTAACCGCTGAGCAACGATGAGACTAATCGAAGTCGCAATATTAAATGAAGCCACCCCCATGTTTTTTAACCTAGTAATGGTTTCTAATGCCGAATTAGTATGTAAAGTTGATAATACTAAATGCCCAGTTTGAGCAGCTCTAATGGCGGTTTCGGCAGTTTCTAGGTCTCTTACCTCACCAACCATTACCACATCGGGATCTTGGCGTAAAAAAGAGCGTAAAGCACTTGCAAAACTTAGCCCAACTTTTGGATTGATGTTAACTTGGTTCACCCCAGTAAGGTTAATCTCCACAGGGTCTTCTGCTGTAGCAATATTGCGTTCATCCGTATTAAGTATTTTTAATCCTGTATAAAGAGATACCGTTTTGCCAGAGCCTGTTGGTCCTGTAATAAGTATCATCCCTTGTGGTTTGGCAAGTGCTTGCAAGTATAATTTTTGTTGTGCAACTTCTAATCCTAATTTATCAATTTCTAAAATTTTGGTAGAGGTATCTAAAATACGCAGTACTATTTTCTCACCAAATAAAGTGGGTAGCGAGCTAACCCTAAAATCAATAGACTGATTGGTTGATTGTTTTTTATTTTCGTCTTGCTCATTAGGCAAACTGGTTGCAATAGATAACCTAATACGTCCATCTTGTGGAATGCGTCGCTCAGAGATATCTAAATGTGCCATCACTTTTAAACGTGTGGTAATTTTGCTTGCCATTTGCACCGGTGGCGTTGCCATGGTTTGCAACATACCGTCAATTCTAAAACGTACACGATAATGAGTTTCATAAGGCTCAAAATGTAAATCAGATGCCCCCATTTGTATCGCATCGGTGAGCATTCTTTGTACAAACTTTACCACAGGTGCTTCATCCACTACTGTATCCAACAAGGTTTTATCTGCCAGCCAGTCGCTATTTTGTAGATCCTTATCTTTATTATCTAAATTGTCAAAGTATTCAGAAGTTGCCGATTGTGCATATAGCTTATCAATGAGTTTGGTAAGTTTGTCTGCCTCAACAACCACAGTATCAACTTTTAATTGGGTGCTAAATGCTATGGTATTGATTGCTTCAAGCCAAGATGTATCTACCATTGCTACCGTCACTCGTTGACCATTACTCGCAATTGGTAAAACGTGATACTGCCTCACCAGTTTTTCATCTATCAAAGATGTTGGCAAATTCTGGGGCTCTATTTCATCAAGATTAAAAAACGGGCTAGCAAACTTTTGGGCAATAAATCTTGCTATTTTTTCACCATTTGCCAATTTGTTTTCTACGAGGTAATTAATTAAGCGGGTTTGGTTTGCTTTTATAGGCGGTGGTACTAAACATATATCTTTAGCTGATACAATATCTGCTTGCAAAAAATTGAGTGCCAAGCCACTAAGTTTTGGTTCTGTTGTTTTCGTGTTTATTACACTCGTTATTTTACTATCCATGTTAATCTCATCACCCACTTTTAAGTATTTGCTTAACTTTTTTCTTTTAGGTTTTTCCTTTTATTAGCTTTTCTTTTAGGTTTTTCCTTTTATTAGCATAGTTAAGCAACTTTTGTGTTGTATTTATCCATCATACCTTTACGTTAGCATAAAAAACTCATACATTCGAAACAAATCGATAGTTTTTTATCGTATTTATTTTTGTTATACTTGCCACGAAATAGGTTTTGGTAATATTTTATAAATTTAAATAGGTGATATATGCAATCTTGGGTCATTGGTAATTGGAAAAAAAACCCTGCCACACTTGCTGAAGTAAACGAGCTTACTACCTCTATAAAATCAAAATTTGTGCAAAAACAATCTGCGCCAAAATTCGATCCAACTTGTTACCCTCAACTTATGATTGCCCCGAGTACTATCCACCTTATGATGGCATCACAAAACTTAGAAAACACTAACATATTAGTCGGCTGCCAAGACATCAGTGCAGAAAGTGCCACTATTGGTGCTTATACAGGGGATACTTCTGCTCAACAAATGGTAAATGCGGGTATTTGCTGGACTTTAGTAGGTCACTCAGAGCGTCGATCATATCATCAAGAAACAAAAGACACCTTAATCACAAAAATGAATTTTGCATTTGAACAAGGGCTAGGCGTTATTTTTTGTATTGGTGAAACATTAGACGCTTATAACTTAGGCAAAACCATCCCTGTTTTAGAGGAACAACTGCAAGTTTTAAAATCATTGCCAACCTTAAGTAAGCATTTTAATAAAATAATTATTGCTTATGAACCCGTTTGGTCAATTGGCACTGGTAAAGTGCCTTCTATTGAAGAAGTAGAAACGGTTCATCAAGCAATCAAACAATATATTACTGGCATAAATGCCTCACTTGCCAATACCCCAATTTTGTACGGCGGTAGTGTTAATGCAGACAACGCAGACCAATTTGCAGCCAGCAAGTGGGTAGATGGTGCTTTGGTTGGTGGTGCATCACTCGATGCAGACAAGTTTTTGAGCATTGCAGACAGTTTTTATAAAAGCAAACAACAAGCACACTGCGTTTAGTTTATTGAAAGTTGACAAACTCATCTCCATTTTCTGTTATAATGCCCGACTGACTGCTAAATACCTCAGAGGAAAACGTGTTTAATATTTTACTAGCCATTCAAATTATTGTTGCAATCGCCATGATTGGGTTAATCCTGATTCAGCATGGCAAAGGTGCTGATGCGGGTGCTTCTTTTGGTGCTGGTGCTTCTGGTACAGTGTTTGGTGCAGCAGGTTCAGCAAACTTTTTGACTCGTGCAACCGCTGTTTTGGCAGCCGCATTTTTTGCCACCAGCATTTTACTGGCAATTTTGGCAAAAGGTCAGTCTGATGACCAATATTCACTAGACGTACCAACGACAGCAGAGGTTGCCACAACTACTGAATTACCAGCGGCTGAAAAATCGGCAACAGCAGACAAAAAACAAACCGAAGGGCAATAGGCAACGCTTGAAATTTAGGTGTTAAGTCAGTAGAATGCTGGCTATTCTGACATTAATAAGCATTATAGACGCTTCTATAATATAGCCAAAAATAGCCAATATGCGACTGTGGTGGAATTGGTAGACACGCCATCTTGAGGGGGTGGTGACGCAAGTCGTGAGGGTTCAAGTCCCTCCAGTCGCACCATTTTAAAACACATCCAGCCTTCCTTTATATATCCTTTATTCCTACCATTAACCTTTCTTTTTATCTTAAACGCTCTGACCATGCAAACTTTACAATACCATAACCACGACTATCATTTACAACGCTACCCTGCTACGGCAGACCAGTCATTACGGGCATGGAGCAATGCCGAATTATTGGCAGCAAACTATATATTTAACCAGCAACTGCAAACCAACCAAATCGTCTTATTTAATGACCGCTTTGGTGTTTGGAACTGTCTATTAAGTAATCAAGAAAATCAACAACAAAATGGCTCTAAACATATTAAAACCGTTGTGACTTATGCCAGCCAACAAAAAGCAATCACTCAAAATTTACTTGCAAACAAACTAAATGATACGATTAATGTCATCAGTCCACTCAGTACACTAGAAAACGTAGAAGTTGCTTTAATTAAAGTACCAAAATCATTAGAACTCTTTGAACTGTTTTTGACACAAATACACAAAAGTGCCACTGCAAACACACAGGTCATCTGTTGTTTTATGACCAAGTACTTTGCAAGCTCTTTATTAAAAATTGCCGCACATTATTTTAACGAGGTAGAACAATCACAAGCTTGGAAAAAAGCACGACTTTTAATACTAAAAAAGCCAAAAAGTCATATCAATTACAGCCCTCTCATTAATCAAATAACTTTTAATCAAACAAATTATCAGCAATATTTTGGTGTGTTCTCGGCAGATAAAATAGATATTGGTACCCAATTTTTATTGCAACAATTTGATGGCGTTAACCTCATGGTTAAAAATAAAGAAAACAAAATTTTAGATCTTGCCTGTGGCAATGGGGTGATTGCCAAAACTTTGTCTAAGCAAAATCCTAATGCCGAGTTTAGCTTAACAGACGACTTTAACCTTGCCATTGCATCTGCCAAGTTAAATTTAACAGAGGTTAATGCAAAATTTTTTTGGGATGACAGCTTAAATAAAATCGCAAGCGATTATTTTGATCTCGTGGTATCAAATCCACCCTTTCACTTTGAGCATGAAAACAATATCGACGTTTCTCTAGAACTGTTTAAGCAGGTGCGTCGTGTTTTAAAAAACGGCGGTCGCTTTATTTTAGTCGCAAACAAACATTTAAGTTATGACACTCACCTATTGCCAATTTTTAAAAATGTACATGCAGTTGCCAACAACAAAAAGTTTGTGGTTTATGAATGCTCCTAACTTTTATCTAGTCTGCAAGATTAACAAAGCAACTAACTAAATAATACTTGACAAAGGGTATGACACACTATTATAATTCGCACCCTAAGTTGATGCGGGGTGGAGCAGTCTGGTAGCTCGTCGGGCTCATAACCCGAAGGTCGTTGGTTCAAATCCAGCCCCCGCTACCAATTTTATAGTCTTGATTGAATTGGTTATTTTGACTAATTCAATATGATTTAGCCCACCCGTTGTTTGTGGGTTTTTTTGTATTTGTATGTTCGTATAAACACCCTGTAATCTCCTATTTATGTTATAGTTTAAGGATGTTCATACAAACATTTTGTGATGTGTTGATTGCCTAACATACGCAAAAATATCAGCACAAAAAGTATCAGCTTTTTAATATTTATTTAATAACTTGCTAGATAGATGGACAATAACATTGAAACTATCCACTAAAGTTGCCGAATTAACTAAAATAATCGCCCCCTCTGTTGCTGCATGTGGTGTGGCGCTTTGGGGTATAGAATTTTTACCACAGGGTCGTCGTTCTCTATTGCGCATTTATATCGAAACGCTAGCAGAAAACAGAGAGACACAACAAATCACCATTGATGATTGTGCCGCCGTAACGCACCAAGTAAGTGGTGCTTTAGAAGTACATGATCCGATTGCTGGTGAATATGTGCTTGAGGTTTCATCACCGGGGCTTGACCGTGCTTTTTTCTCTGCTGAACAAATGCATGCATATATAGGACAAACCATAGATTTACGTTTAATCCATGCTGTAGAAGATAAAACAGGCAAACGTCGCAAAGTTAAAGGAAGATTAGACAGCATTAATGATAAACAGTTGCAACTAACAAACGAAGAAGCAACGTACCAAATAGACTTAAACAATATTGATAAAGCCAACTTGGTTTATCAATAAGCTAACACCATTTAAAAAGCAAACTATGAACCAAGTAAAATTTATTCAAAAAAGCTTAAATGAAGCAATACCTTGCCAAGGCATTACAGTCCGTACAAACAATGCTAAAGAAATGACAGCAGGGCAAGAAAATAGCACAGCAAAAATTGGTAGCCTATGGCAAGCGTTTCAAAACCAGTTTGGTAAAAATATAAATGAAAAAACCCAAGTTTATGGGGTTTATCACAACTACGAAAATGATGTACATGGCGATTTTGATATCACTGCTTGTTTTGCAGTAAATAAAAAAGATTTAACATCAGAACTGCCAACAATTACCATACCAACTGGTGAGTATCTTGTTTTTTCCAAACAAGGGAGTATGCCCCAAGCCGTGATAGAAGCATGGAACGAGGTGTGGCATTATTTTGAGCATGCTAATTGCCAACATAGTAGAAAGTACGATGTTGATTTTGAAAAGTATGTTAGTAGTAATACAATAGAAGTTTATATTGGTATTAACTAATTCATTAAGATTATATTTATTGCTTATTTACAAACAATTTTTTAGTTTCATTTAACATTAACCCAATCACTATCCTAAGATAGTTTTTAATTAACAAGCAGGTAACTCATGAGTCGCGAGATTTTAACAGTTGTAGAAACCGTCAGTAACGAAAAAGGTCTTAACCCTGAAGACGTGTTTGAGGCAATTGAACAGGCACTTGTTGTATCAACAAAAAAGAAAATATACACAGACCAACCAGAAGTAGCCATTCGTGTTGCGATTGATCGCAAAACTGGCGAATACGACACCTACCGCTATTGGACAGTGGTGGCAGATGAAGACCACGAAATGCCAGCACAGCAACTTGCCATTACTGATTTAGACCAAAATGAATGGGCAATTGGCGATGTTAAAGAAGAACAAATCCCTTCTATCGAATTTGGTCGTATTGCTGCCACTCAAGCCAAACAAGTTATCATCCAAAAAATCCGCGAGGCAGAACGTGCATTAATTGCTGATGCCTATGAAGACCGTATTGGCGACATGCTGTATGGAGAAATCAAAAAACAAACTCGTGATGGCTTTATCGTTGATTTGGGTGATAAAGCTGAAGGCTACCTACCACGTGATCAAGTATTGCCAGGTGAACAGCTACGTGTTAAAAATCGTATTAACGCAATTTTAATAGAAGTTAACCGAGAAAACCGTGGTTCTCAACTACTTTTATCTCGTACAAGCTCAGATATGCTGGTTGCTCTCATGCAAAAAGAAGTGCCAGAAATTGCCGAAGAAATTATCGACATTCGTGATGTCGCGCGTCTCCCAGGTACACGTGCAAAAATTTCTGTTAAAACAAACGACAACCGTATCGACCCTGTTGGTGCATGTATTGGTATGCGTGGTACACGTATTCAAGCCGTTCAGCAAGAATTAGATGGCGAACGCATTGACGTGGTTGTTTGGTCAGATGACCCAGCTCAATACATTATCAGTGCATTAGAACCTGCTGATGTTAGCAGTATTGTGCTTGATGAAGATATGAAAACTGCTGACATTATTTTTGCCACAAATGACCAACTGGCTCGTGCAATTGGCTCACAAGGTCAAAACGTACGTTTGGCATCAGAACTAACTGGCTACAAACTCAACATGATGCTTGAAGAAGAGTATCAGGCAAAACAAGAAGCAGAAAATAAAGCATTTGTAGAACTATTCTACGAACGCCTAGAGGTAGATGAAGACCTTGCTCAAGCATTGGTAGAAATTGGCTTTACCACCATTGAAGAAGTCGCATATGTTCCCGCAGAAACCTTCTACGATATTGAAGGCTTAGACGATGATGCAATCGACATGATCCAAGAACGTGCTAAAGCTACTGCCATTGCAGATGAGTTGGTTAAACAAGAAAACATGAAACAACCAAGTGAAGAACTGCTTGCTTTAGAAGGCATGACCACCGCTTGGGCATATAAATTAGCAGAACGTGATGTCATCACCATAGATGACTTAGCAGAACAAGCTGTATTTGATTTAGAAGATATTGAAGGCTTAGATGAAGCCACTGCGGGTCAATTAATTATGAAAGCCCGCGAATCTTGGTTTGATGAGTAATACCCATTTGAAAACATGCAAACCAAAAACAATAGAGAGAAAACAAATAGAGAGAAGACAATAAACGTCATCTCACTCAATTAAAACATTTTATATTTAAAAAGTAGGTAATATTAATGGCAGATAAAACCGTCAAACAATTAGCAGAGATGGTAAGCAAGACCGTCAGTATTGTACAGCAACAGCTGATCGATGCTGGATTGCCTGCTCGTGGCGAAGACGACCTCGTCTCTAAAAGCGAGCAAGAGCAACTGCTTGCTTATCTTAAACAAAGCCATGGACAACAACAAAAACGCCGTATTAGCCTAAAATCTAAAACGACAGGCACTGCACGTGTTACTGGTACATCTGGCAGAGCAAAAAGTGTTAATGTTGTACGTAGCAAAAAAATGACTTTTGAAAAGCCAGACCCCGCCAAAATTGCGGCAGAAAAAGTTGCAGCAGAAAAAGCAGCGGCAGAGGCAAAAGCAAAGGCTGAAGAAGAAGCACGCAAAGCAGAAGCTGCCAAAAAAGAGGCAGAAAAACGTCAGGCTGCTACGCTTGCTGCCATGAAGTCCAGCTTAGCCAAAAAATCAGATGCCAAGATAAAAAGCGAAGTTGCTAAAAAAAATGTTATTAAAAAAACAAAAGAGACAAAAAAAGCCGCAATAAAGCCTAAAAAACAAGAAAGCGAAAAAGCACGTAAAGAACGAGAAGCACGTGAGGCTGAAGAAGCTCGCTTGCAACAGATGGAAGCAGAAACTCGCCGTCAACAGGCCGAAGAGGCTCAAAAACGCACACTAGAAAAAATGCGAGAAATGGCTGGAAAATACTCAACTGATACAGTCCCTGATGCCGAAGTACGTAAAGATGAGCCTTTAGCCGAAGGCTTAGTTGGTCAAGCATTAGAAGAGTCTTTTGAAAAAGAACGCCGTGAAATCAAACGTGGCACCAATAAAGACTCAAATGGACGTAACCGTCGTCGCCGTCGTCGCAATCAAGAAGAACAACAAATTAAACACAAAACACGTGGCTTAAAATCTTCTCAGGCAAGCCAGCATAAGTTTGAAAAACCAGTCGAAAAAATTGTCCATAATGTCGAGATTGGTGAAGAAATAGTTGTTTCTGAGTTGGCACAAAAAATGGCGGTTAAAGTACGTGAAGTCATTAAACTACTTATGAAAATGGGCGAAATGGTAAGTGAAAATGAAACCATCGACCAAGCAACCGCAAGCCTAGTGGTTGAAGAAATGGGGCACAACCCCATCCCAGTTAGTGACACTAAAGTAGAAGATGATTTACAAGAGTCTGTAAACGAGCGTGGTGAAAATATACAAACTCGCCCACCAGTGGTTACCATCATGGGGCATGTTGACCATGGTAAAACCTCATTGCTTGACAAAATTCGAGAGTCAAAAGTTGCCTCTGGTGAAGCGGGTGGCATTACTCAACACATTGGTGCTTACCATGTAAAAACTGACATGGGCGTTATTACCTTCTTAGACACACCAGGACATGCAGCATTTACTGCTATGCGTTCTCGTGGTGCCCAGGCAACAGATATTGTGGTCATTGTTGTGGCTGCCGATGATGGTATGATGCCACAAACCGAAGAAGCCATCGACCATGCACGAGCTGCTGGCACTCCTATCATTGTTGCTATCAATAAAATTGATAAAGACACTGCCGATCCAGATCGAGTATTAACCGACTTAAGTACAAAAGAACTCCTTTCTGAAGATTGGGGTGGCGACACGCCAATGGCAAAAGTCTCTGCCAAAACGGGACAAGGTATTGATGAGCTTTTAGAACTTATTAGCTTACAAGCCGAGATTATGGAACTTGAAGCACCTACAGAGGGTGCCGCACAGGGTGTTGTGATTGAATCTAAATTAGAAAAAGGTCGTGGTGCTGTTGCCAGTGTATTGGTTAAAAAAGGTACATTAAAACAAGGCGATTTAATACTCGCTGGTGAATATTACGGAAAAGTGCGTGCCATGAATGATGAAAATGGTCAACGTATTAAGTCAGCGGGTCCTTCTATTCCTGTAGAAATCCTAGGTCTGCCAGAAACACCCTCTGCTGGTAGTGAGTTCCTTGTTGTTTCTGATGAAAAGAAAGCACGTGAAGTTGCTGCCTTCCGTGCAAACCGTGAGCGTGAGCAACAACTAGAACGTCAAAACAAAATGCGCCTAGAAAACATGTTTGCATCCATGGGTCAAGAAGAAGCCTCTACCCTAAATATCATCTTAAAAACCGATGTACGTGGTTCACTTGAAGCAATCATCAATGCGTTAGATGAACTATCAACAGATGAAGTGAAAGTACGTATCATTAGCTCTGGCGTTGGTCCTATCACAGAATCAGATGTTACTTTAGCAGAATCAAGTGAGGCTGTATTACTCGGCTTTAACGTACGTGCAGATAATGCAGGACGCCGTAAAGCAGATGACGAAGGTATAGATATCCGTTATTACAGTGTCATTTATGGCTTAATTGACGATGTTAAAGCTGCCATGAGTGGCATGCTTGCACCAGAGCACCGTGAAGAGATTTTAGGTATTGCAGATGTGCGTGAAGTATTCCGCTCTAGCAAGTTTGGTGCAGCCGCTGGTTGTATGGTTGCAGAGGGTACAATTTACCGCAACAAACCCATCCGTGTATTGCGTGATGATAAAGTAATCTTTACTGGTCAGTTACAATCACTGCGCCGCTTTAAAGACGATGTCAATGAAGTGCGTGCTGGTATGGAATGTGGACTTGCCGTTAAAGGCTACGAGGTGCAAGTTGGCGATAAAATCGAGGTGTTTAATATCCAAGAAGTACAACGCCAATTGTAATTGCGAAATAAAGTAAGGTTGCATGGCAAGGCATACCAATATCCACATCAACTATCAGGTGGTGGGTACAAATAAGGTATAACCATTACCAAAGCCTTGGCAATGCAACCAAAAGTCTTGTTTTTTAACGAACCAACATCGCCATTAGCTGCTAACTTAAAAAAAGAGGTACTGCCTGCGTGGGTGTCACTCAACCCTAGCAAAAACAATGATACTTAAGTAATTTGGTTGTAACACATCATCTTGATTTTGCATGTAATGTGGCTAGTGTGAATATAGAAGAGAAGGATATTTAGGCTAACTTTTTGCTCCTAAATATAATTTGCTCTGCTTATAAAATATAGACAGAGCAACATAACGTTATCGTCATATGATTGACATGCTAACGCATCAAAAAGTTCGGTAAATCTTCCACTTTTTCGCAGTTAAGCTGTTCCATCACTTGCTGAAACTCTCGTTGCAAGATAGCCGCCACTTGATCGCCGCCTTTTTTACCCATAGCACCTGTGCCATACATAAACGGACGACCCATAAAAGCAAAGTCTGCACCACTTGCCAAAACTCTAGCAATATCAGGACCGGTACGCATACCACTATCCATCATGATTGTGATTTTACCTTTTACAGCATCAACAATTGGCTTTAAAGTCTTAATTGTAGTAGGTCCTGCATCAAGCTGTCTGCCACCATGATTTGATACAATAATACCATCAATACCTAAATCAACTGCAGTTTGGGCATCTTGTACACTGGCAATGCCCTTAATAACAATTTTACCTGGCCAGATATCTTGGATTCCTTTAATACGATCAACCGTAAGCTTGCCGTCAAAAAACTCATCCATAAAGACACCAAGCTGTTTTAAATCCATACCGCCTGGCATATATTTTTCTAATGTTTTAAAGCGCGGCATACCACCGTTCAATAAGGTTTCAAATGCCCATTGCGGGCAAGTGAAAACCTCTAAAATATTACGGAGCATCATTTTTGGTGGCATACCCAAACCATTGTAAATATCTTTTGGACGATAGCCAAAAGTTGGCACATCGGATAACAGCACAAGTACACGCACACCACTATCCCAAGCACGTTTTAAGATGTCTTCACGGGTTTCTTTTTTCTTTGGGTAATATAACTGAAACCAAAAATTACCATTTGTGATTTCTGCAGCTTCTTCAATCGACATGGTCGTTACTGTCGATAACATAAACGGTAAGTTATAATCAGTGGCAGTTTTTGCCAAAATCTCTGGTGTTTTTGGCCACATCAGCGATTGCAAACCAACGGCAGTCACCCCAAAAGGTACATTATATTCTTTACCAAACAGTGTTTTTTTCAGTGATGACTGTTTAAGATCGGTCAAATAATGCGGCATGAGCTCTATATTACGGATTTCTTGCGTATTTTTGGTTACATTTAAGTCGTCATTACATCCTTCGGTTAAATATTCATATGCAAAACGTGGCATACGTTGCTTAGAACGTATGCGTAAATGTTCAACACTAGGATAGTTCGTATTAATCGAAAATGTCATAATTATCCTCTTAATCTAATTTTAGCTATTTTTAAAGTCATGTTCTAAAGTAATAAAATCATACCAGATACTTCTTTAAAAATAGCAATAAGCATCAACACAAATACCTGTATTTCCATAAATGGCAACATCCCTTTATAAATTTGCGTTATCTTCTTTTCAGTAAGCGTAATACCTTTTAGAAAGAAACCAAAAGCTGATGTTAGAATGATGTTTGCAAACTCATTGCAGACAAAATTGTAAACCGCAATGGACTGATGCCTAATAGCCCAGATACTGGTAATAAAAGATAGGAACAATAATATAAGCAATCGCTACAAAATCAATATTGTAAAATACATGCCATTTTTTATAAAAACTAAAACACTGTACATAAGTTTAGTATACACATTTTTTATACGCTTACAATACAACTAATCAGATTCAACAACAAAGGGCAACGCACTCAAAGCTAAAATTTAGCTCAACAGGGGTTAAAAACTCTAAAAATTTTTTTATTTTTATACGAAAGTGCTACACTAGCAATAATAACGCAAATAAAATAAGGACAAAAAATGAACCAACGCCTACAACGCATGGCAGACCAAATCCAGCGTGAACTTGCCGTCCTCATCCGTGATGAAGTTAATGACCCTCGCCTTACAGGTTTTGTGACCATTTCTGGGGTTAAGGTTAGCCCAGATTTAGGCTATGCCGATGTATATGTCACCATCATGGAAACTCAAGTGGGTGATTCAATACAAGACATGGATAAAGACAACCATGCTAACAGCATCAAAGTGCTTAATAACGCTGCAGGTTTTTTACGTACCGAGCTTAGCCATACGCTAAAAACCCGTACAACCCCACGCCTACGCTTTCATTATGATGAGGTAACCGCTCATGGTAACTATATGATGGACTTAATCAGCAAGGCTGTCCGTCAAACAGATGAAAATGAGCAAAATAAGCTTGATTAACACTTTCCCAACCAACCTTAGAACCTTAGCTAGCCCAAATAGAATTTAAATGGCAAATCAATCACAAAAACTAAAAGTATCAGGCGTGCTTCTCATTGATAAACCAAAAGGCATGACCTCTCAACAAGTCGTATCTAAGGTTAAGTATCTGTTTAAATCACCTGCTCACAACAGCAAAAAAGCAGGACATACAGGCACGCTAGATCCTATGGCAACAGGTTTACTGCCTATCTGTTTAGGTGAGGCAACCAAGTTTAGTCACTATCAACTAAATGCCGATAAATCTTATCAAGCTATTATCAAGCTTGGCGAGCTGACAGACACAGGCGATGCCGAGGGAGAAGTCATTGCCACTGCTGATGTTCCTATCTTTACCAAGCAAGATTTAGATAATACCGTCCAACAATTTATTGGCAACATCATGCAAATACCACCCATGTATTCTGCCCTTAAAAAAAATGGCAAAAAGTTGTATGAATATGCACGAGAAGGGAAAGAAATCAAACGCCCTGCTCGCCCTATTACCATTAAAAGCTTAACCCTTGATAAAATCAGCAATAACGAACTTTTACTAAATGTAACTTGCTCAAAGGGTACTTATGTACGTGTACTGGGCGAAGATATTGCAAAAGCTTTGGGAACAGGCACGCTTGGGCATTTGACCATGCTCAGACGCACCGCCACAGGACATTTTGACATTACCAATGCCATAACGATTGACGAACTAGAAAGCATGGATTTTGACTACAGACTTAAACAGTTACAAGGGATAGATGCTTGCCTTGAGGATATGACAAGCCTAACCCTTGATGACAGCCAAATTACTCGCTTGCGTTTAGGGCAACGTTTAAATGTGCAACAGCAATTTGATGATTATATTTTAACTTTGTTTAATACTGATGAAAAAAAACAAGCCGATATTCGTTTATTATCTCCTACTGGCGAGTTTGTTGGCTTAGGGTTGCTAGAAGCAAATGGACGCTTACAACCGAAAAAAATGGTTGTGTTGTAATCATTCATTAAATTAGGCGTGCTAATATCATCAAGGTTGAGTTTAACCGCAACTTAATCCAATCAATAACCAATTTACAGCTTTCTGCCTTTTTGTTGATGATTAAAAAGCCCAGATTTACACTTACTGATGTAATGGTTTGAATATTGTTATCGTCTGTTATCAAAACTATTTTCTAGTTTCTAGGAAATCAAAAAATAATGAAACGCAAGCAAGCCCAATACCTGACATCAATGACCACTTTATATAATTCAACAAATTAACACTGTTAAAGGGGACATTGTTAAACACTCGCACTATTTGCATTAAACCAAAAAATAAAAATGACAATAAAATACCTTTAATTAAGTTATTTAAATATATATTCTTTTTTACATTAAAAAAGAGAGCTATAAAGGTAACTATCATATCAACCAAAATTTCAAGAAGAAACATGTTTCATCCTTATTCTTTTTATTGTTTATAACATGATTAGTCAAATGCTTTCCAATCGTCTCTAAAATTTTTTGATTTCCAAAAATTAACATGCTTGCTGGATTTGTTGCTTTTTGAATAGTTGCGTTAGTTAGTGTCTTGTTTTCTTAATTGGTTGATAACGGTGGTAACAATGCTTGCTAATATAGCAGTGGTCTTTTAGAATTTACCAAATAACAAAAGAAGTGCGCTTCTTTAATGAAGTCCTTATTTAATAATTCTGCTATAAATTTATCGTTAAATAAAAAAATGGTACAGCTATTACAGTCATCAGAAATAGCATAAAAGTTATTACATGTGCTTATTGCAATAAATCGAGTAATTAATGAGTTGTAATGTAATTTACTATAATCAGATATATATTCAGATATAGGTTTTAAGTCTTGCTCTGACGATATCTTAAATTGATTATGCAAGATAAATTTATCTATTGTAGAGTCATAGTAATAACACAATAACAATAACGAGAAATTCGATTCTGGTTTGAAATAATTATTATATAATTGCGGAAATAGATCAAAATCAAAAATGCAATAATCAGTTTCTGCTATGTAAAAATCATAATTTATTTGTTCAATGTTAAACTGATTCAGATTTCTAATTCTAGAAAAAAGATCCACTATTGCGGTTGTTTGTTTATCATTCATTTATTCCTTCCTAATTTCAAGAATGACCTCATTTAGTTCATTTTTAAATTCATTTATGGCTAATATAAAATAATCTGATACCTTGACCATTTTTCTATTTGTGACGTTCCAGTACCATATGTAATTATTCTATCACCGTTTTGAGTTTTAATGGTTCCAACACAAGCTGTATAACAAACTTGGAATCCAACTGATCTGCCTAAAATAGCTTTATCTATCGCTTATTGACTATCATCTTCTCATGAGAGATGTCCAAAATTGATAGAGGCACCTACACCAGCTGGTTTTTGTTGTTTTCGCAAAGCATTTCTATATATATAGATCTAATTTCTATGATGTTATCTGTGTTGGTTATTTTCTAATTTTTCACGGCTTTCTTGTAGTAATTCATTAAATAAATCTGAATGATTCAATTCCCAATAAATATCACCAAATAAATCACCAGAATAAATATATATTGGATAATAATAATGTTTATAAAAAATAATGTTGTCATTGGTGTCTTGAATTATAAATTCTCGCTTCCAACTTTCCCCACCTGACCATCTCAATATATAGTTATTTTTTGTAAGATTTAGAATATGTTTATCTATTAATAAATAAAACATATCTTTATATCTAAACTGAATACACCAAACACCTTTAAATTTTCCTCCCGAGCCATGACCAATACTGTCATTATGAAAATTAGCTTCTTCAACTTGTTTACTAACTCTTTTAAGCTTTTGTTTTTTTATGTCAAAAAGATAAAATTTATTTTTTTTATAAGGAAGCCTTACAAGTGAAATTTTTGCTGGAATGTCCTTCATTATTTACTTACTCTATTTAACTTATCAATATGATTATTAGATTTACCTGTATTCTTCAACTTTCTAAGATAAGTGCCGTTTTTTCCTTAGTGGGTTTGCTTGTATGCCAATGATGTTTGGCTTGTTGTTGATAATGGTATCTGCAATTTGTGGTTGCTTAGATTGTGGGTGATTAAACTTCTCATTTATAGAAAATGGGCAATTTAACTATAGTCTACCTTAATAATAAACCAATTATTTAATAGTCACATCATCAAGCCAACTGGTAAGAGTATCCAAAGCCCCGTCTGCAAAAATCTTTTCTCCATAGAGAAAAGCATCTAAGGTTACGATATCATTATTTTTATTGTATTTACTATCAAGCAGTTCGTGATTTGCGTCTTTTAGTAAATAAAGTTTGTAGTTTGTTTTACCATTTTCTTTAAAAATTTTTTCATACACTGATATAGAACTTTGCACATCGACATTGATATCTTCCTCTCCAAAAAGCCCCAAAAATGGAGCGTGAATTTTAACAATGCCTTTTGTAGCATTGGCTGTGTGATTTATGTATGCAAAGTTAAAACGTTCTTGTGACATTGGCTGCCCATACTCATAGCTTTTCACATACTTCTGGTAACCAGCATAATCATTGGCAACGACGAATGCATCACTTTTTTTGATATAGTCTAGGTATTTTTGTGTTTCTGCTGCACTAAAACCCTGCGACTTAGCATATCCAGTTTCATAATAAAGGTGCTGATCCATCCAGTCGATGGCACCACCAGCGACGATATAGAAATCCAGTGGTGCGTCTGCAAGTGCCAGCTCAGATGTTACCCAGCCTCCTTGTGAAAAAGCCAGAACTCCGATCGCTTCTGTTTGAATGCTTTCTTGAATAGTGGGGATGGCTTGTAATACTTCTTCGGCTCTATCTTTCATAGATTGCTCAAGCCAATTTCCACTTGACGCTCCCACTCCAGCTTTGTCATAAGAAAGAACGGCATAGCCTGAATGTAACAAATGATTGATAATAAAATTGTATCCACCCTGTAACGTCCGATCAGCTGCCCCATCACCATGAATAAATACCACGACTTTATGGGGTTCTTGCGTATTTGGTAAATAAAGTGACCCTGCGAGCGTATTTTTTCCAGAAGAAAATGTGATGTCCTTGATATCCGATGCCTTGATTTCCATTTTATCTAAACGATATAGGCTAAATATAAGCAAGCAAATACTGACCAATAAAATAGTAAAAAGAATTATTTTTTTCATAGTGTTTAGATTAATATAAAGGCTTTCGCATATGAGTCACCCCACTAACACCAATCATCTTTTTAATAAAATTTGGCACTTTTTCATGGGCGGTTTTTACAAAACCTAATCTTTCATACAAAGCTTTTGCTTTAGGGTTTTCATCAATAACATCTAAATGAACAGCCTCGTATCCCTGTGCTTTTGCCCAAACAAAAAACTCATCAAACAAAGCACTCCCTACGCCCTGTCCTCTAAAGTTTTTATCAACAGCAACGCCATCCATCAAAAGTTCTTTTTTTGAAACAGCTTTTTTGCGAAAAATAAACTCAGACAAAACAGCTTTATAGACACCCCTAAACAAACCAAATTGTTTGATAAAATCAGAAAGGGTTGGGCTAACTAAATTTTCTTTACCGATATGAAAACCTAAAATTCCTACCAGTGTATCTGCTGAATAACAGCTAAAACAATAATTTGGATTTAAGCCTTTTTCTAAAAAACCAGCAACGGTTTGTTCATCACCTATTAGCTTTTCAAATTTTCTTTTAAAAGCAGAAGTATATAACGCAGCTACTGCTTTACGGTCTTTTTCTGCAAAACCCTTTTTAATAGTTATTTTTAACATAATATTTTACTTTAAATATTGGTAAATTCTAAACCCATCTTCTAACAGATTTTTTGTATGTTTCAAATGCATTGCCAAACTTTTGTTGTAAAACTTCTTCTTCTGGTTTAATTTGAAATTGTGTCATATAAAGCACAAAACATAGCACCCAAAACAAAAGTATCATTTTACCAAAGAAAAATACAATCGCTGCAAGCACCAACGCCAAACCTAAATACATCGGGTTGCGAGTGTAGTTGTAGATACCATCAGATACAAGAGCACTTGCATGATGCGGAGCTGTTGGATTGACGGTCGTTTTTATTTTACGAAATTGCACCACACCCGATAGTGCTATGACAGCACCAATAACAAAAAAACATAAGCATAATGTTAAACGAATAGAAAAATCCCAACTGCTTTGTGATAAAAGCCGAGCGCTTCCCCATATAAGTAAGGCTGTTATGGCTCCTATCACTACTGGTGGAATTTTTAAGTTTAAAGTTTTCATGGTTTTAAAAGTTAAATAAGTACTTTTGCTAAATCTTTTCGTGGTGAAAAAGGAACATTTTTTGCATATCCTATTCTTAAAATTATAGACGGATATTCATTATGTATTGGTAATTGTTTTTGTAATTTTGATGAGAGTGACTCTATCTCACAAGGTTGGTTGCAAAAGGCGATTGCAATTTCTAATTCAGTGAATTTTAATAATAGTTTTTGTAAACTTACACCTAAGTGAATCCATTCTTTAACAGTATTTGACTGAGTTGTAAACAAGACAAAATGTGATGATGAATCAATTTTTTCTGTGTCCATTTTATTTTGTTTTGTGGCTGTGAGAAAAAAATTAATTATTCTTTTCCCGATAAAGTTAGGTACAGATGGAGAACCCATAACCTCATAAGTAAGTCCATTTTGGTGTTTATCCACCTCTTGTTTATTAAATCGAATCCAAGAAATTAACTCTTTTTTAAACTGAGGGTCATTCATTTGGATTTCATTTCCTTTAAGGATATTTTCTTTTATTATTTGGAAATTAGGATTCCCATTTTTGAAATAATAAATACCAATATCACCTTTTTTATGCAGCTTCTGTAATTGCATTAAAGTATCATTATCTATACTTTTCCCAGTATAAATATTTCTATTAGTTTGTCTTTTTTCTATTTGTTTAAATAAAATATTTTTGCTAATTGGAGTTTTTTCTAAATTTATTTTGATGATAGTTTGACTTGTTTTATCAATTATTTCAATTGTATAACTATACCCATATTGGCTAGCTGCCACACAAATATTAAAAACAGCACAACCCAAACTAATATAAAGTTCACGATGATTATAATCTACAACTGGTAACTCCTGATTAAGATCTGGATAAACCTCAATACAGTTTTCTTGGATTTTAAATTTCCAAGGCTGGGTATTATGCCCAGATGGAGCCTTAGTGGCATACTCTATCATTCTAAGAAAATCTGTTTTTTTAGTCATAATTTTTTAAAGTGAGTTAATAAACAGTCTCATTATAACAATAAACTAAGAATTTTTACCTTTAAAGCGAGTGTTAAATTTTTATTTTTCTGGTTGCATATTTAATTATCCATTGAGTGTTTTTATTTTCGGAACTTTGATATTTTTTGATAAATTTTACAGCTTCCTTTTTATTTACCTTTAAATAATCGGTCAGATTATTGGCAACTGATTTTTTAACAAATTTTATATCATCTTCCATTAAGTTTTGTAAAATATGAAAAACAGGTTTTGGATTTTGGATAAAAGTCTCCAGTTTTGTCGCCCAAGGGAGTTTTGGTCTTAATCCTTCAGAAGCCAGTCTACGAAGATGAAAATTATCTGATTTTGACCATTTTTTCATTATTCCCACAGTTTTTTGGGGATATTTTCTTATAAATGCTCTAATCGCATATTCTCCGGTATTTCTTTTGGTAATTTCTTCAATAGCTTGTATTGAAATATCAAAATTATCTAAACCATATTTTTCTACAAATTTTCCAATAGGCATAATCCAATAAAACTCTTTAAACATTCCTGTTTCGTTAGGATTTTCTTCGCCCAAGATTTGCATCAATATGTTTACCGCTTGAGGGTAAGAATTTGGGAGCAATTGCTTTAACTCTTGGGCATGAAGTTCAATTCTTTTTGTGTAACCAAGATCGACACATTTTTCTTTGATATTTTCAATATATGTTTTGCTATCAAAATCCGTGTAAACCACCTTTATTTTTTCTGCTAAAATTTTGGCAAGATTATCTCCAAAGTATTGTGTTATACCTTTATCTTGAGTTGTGTTTTGCTTTTTCATAACTTTTTAATTGCTTAAATTCAACTTTAAAATGCAGTGTTTTATATTAGCTACATGAGGAAGGTAAAATATGCAGCATTACATGTGGAATTTCAACTACCTATCAAAACGACTGTAAAAATATAAACACACCCCACTCAAAAATGAAAATAACAAATATCAGCCATGTTTACTACCATAAAATTCATCTTGTTGTTAAAAACACCAAGCAAAAAAAGGGTAGCATCTCGCTACCCTCTCTTTTTTATTATAACTAAAGTTAAATATGCAATTAGAAGTGCATGCCAATACCTGTATTACCTGTAAACTTACCTTGGGTATCGACTGAACCGCCCACTTTAATAACCCAACGACCATTATCCGATAATTTAGACAGTCCAACTGCAGCTGCCCCTTGACCTTCACGATAACCCAAACCTCCAGTAATCATTGATTTACCAGGGATATAAGCTTGTGGTAAGCTTGCAAGTGCCGCTGTGGAGGCAATACCAGCATCTGAATCATCTGCAGCATCATCAATCTTATCATTTAACTTGTCACCAAGACTGTTCAATTGAGAGAAATTAACCGCATCGCCTGGTGCCTTACCCGGTGCAACATTATGGATTTGGTTACCACCCATATCAACATTGGCATTTGGTCCAA
>PDWI01000800.1_pt1 | contig 75646 bp, 65 predicted proteins | sample 1430891 | NCBI WGS metagenome assembly PDWI01 (sample SAMN01162508, study PRJNA174530) | Oral metagenome, whole genome shotgun sequencing project. | biome: Marine environment; feature: Marine mammal; material: Swab sample of the gingival sulcus; isolation source: swab sample of gingival sulcus...
CGCAATCTGCAGGCTGTATTCTGTGCTAAGTTGTCTGAACCAAAGACACATGAAATAGAATTTTGAATCAACACTGGACAGGTCAAATCATATCAGCCCAGAAGTTCCATTTACTGGTGAAACATCCGGGTTAACGCGCAGCGCGTAACAGCGTCGCCACCAAACCCTGCAACTTCTGCTGCGCACCGCGATTGGCGTCAACGACCGCAAGTCCCGCTTCGCCCATCGCCTCTGCCCGCGCTGGATTATCGAGTAAGGCCAGCAATTCGCCAGACAACTGCGTCACATCAGCAAGCCGCAGCATCGCCCCGGCCTCCACCATCAAATCACTGATAGCACTGAAGTTAAACATCCACGGCCCTGTGACAACCGGCACTCCCCAGACCGCGGCTTCAAGGACATTGTGACCACCGTGGGGCACCAAACTGCCACCGATAATGGCAATGCGTGCGGTAGCAAGCAACAACAGCAACTCACCCATGGTATCGCCCAGTACAATGTCAGTATCGAGATCGGGCACAAGGCCAGAGGAGCGGCGCAGCACCCGCCAGGCAGCCGCCTCACACTTCTGCGCAACCTCTGCAAAGCGCTCGGGATGGCGTGGCACGATAAGCAGCAGGGCAGTTTCATGCCTGCGTTTGATCTCGGCAAAAGCCGCTAGCACTTGCTCGTCTTCGCCGCTGTGCGTGCTCGCCGCGACGATAATGGGGCGGGAATCCGCCTGCCAACTGGCGCGCAGGGCGCTGGCCTGTTGTTTTAGCGATTCGCTAAGCGCAAGATCAAATTTAACACTGCCGGTAATATGCACCGTATCGGCCTTTGCACCAAGCTCAATAAACCGCGCTGCATCACTTTCCCCCTGACAGGCCAGGGTGTGCAGCGCGGTGAGCATGGGACGCGTCAAACCGGCAATTTTGCCGTAACCTCTGGCCGACCGCGCCGACAAACGGGCATTGGCCAAGAGCACCGGCACACCATGCTTGGTCGCCAGATGCAGCATATTCGGCCACAACTCCGTTTCCATAATAATCAGTGCTTTTGGCTGGATACGCTGTAAAAACCGCCCCACAGCACAGGGTATATCCCAGGGGGCATACACATGAAATACCGCGTCACCAAACAGGTTTTGCACCTGCTCGGAACCGGTGGGCGTGGTCGTGGTAATGACCAGCCGGTGATCGCCATAGTCGCGCAGAAGAAATGCCACCAGCTCCCTTGCAGCAATCGTCTCGCCCACAGACACCGCGTGCAGCCAGATCACCGGCCTGCCATCGTCTTGCGGCGGGCTGAAAAAACCCAGGCGCTCAAGCAGGCGCCGTCGATAGGCAGGAGCTTTGCGCGAGCGCCACAGCAGACGCAACACGATAAACGGCAATAACAAATAAAAAACGGCGCTGTAAAGCAGGCGCATACGGTGTCTCCCTGTGAGCGCTAACCCGAAAATTCCATTTACTGGTGAAATATCCGGGTTAAGCATAACGGCGCTGGCGCGCCCTTGCCAGTGGACAATAAAGCCGCTACGGTTGTCGGTTTGACGTATTGTGGTTTTGTATGACGATTGAACTGCCCTTTGATGTCAGCGAGGTCAAAGGTTTTTTACACCGGCGCGAAGCGCTGGCGCTGTACGACTATGCCCATAGTGCAAGTGCCCTTGGCGCAGTGCTGGAAATTGGCTCTTACTGCGGCAAATCCACTATTTATCTGGGGCTTGCCTGTCAAAAGGCGGGGCGCAGCCTGTTTGCACTGGATCACCATCGCGGCTCGGAAGAACACCAGCCCGGGCAATGGTTTCACGACCCCGCCCTGGCCGATGGCGCAGGTGGCATGGATACTTTTGGCGAATTCCGCCGCAATATCGACCGCGCGGGACTTAGCGATACGGTTATCCCCATCGTCGCCAGCTCAAAAAATGCCTCACGGGACTGGGCAACGCCGCTAGGCATGGTTTTTATTGATGGCGGCCACAGTCTGGATGCGGCACTTACGGACTACCGCTGCTGGGCCTCCCACGTGCTGCGCGGCGGCATTTTAGCAATTCACGATATTTTTCCCGACCCCACCGAGGGCGGCCAGGCGCCAATTGCAGTGCTCAAACTGGCGCTGGCGTCGGGCTTGTTTACGCAGATTGATCAGATAGAAACTCTGGCGGTGCTCAGACGCTTATAACATCAGGCTCACAAGCCGCCCGCACCCGTCGCTTTCACAGGCGCGGGCTTTAAATACGCATCCAACTGCAGGATATCCTCAGGGCTCAGCTGCCCCGCCTGCTGCTTGAGCCGCATCATCGCAATCACATAGTCGTAGCGACTGTTGGCGTAGTCGCGCTGGGCGCTGTAGAGCGCGTTTTGCGCGTTGAGCACGTCCACCACGTTGCGCGTACCAACGTCATAACCCGCCTGGGTAGCATCCAGTGCACTCCTGGACGACACAATGCTCTGCTTGCGCGCGGCCACGCGGGACACATTGCTCATCACGGTCATATGTTGAGAACGGGTGTTCGCAATAGTGTCGCGGGTGAGATGAATGCGCTGCTCGCGAGCCAGGTTAAACTGCTGCGCGGCCTGGCGACGGGTCGCACTGACGGCACCGCCGCTGTAAAGTGGCGCGCTCAAGGTCAAGGCCCATTGTTTGGTATCCTGACTGCCATCAGGCGAGCCGGGGCTGGCCGGAAAAATCCGGGTGCTGCCATCGGTGTCAAAGTCAGAATAGGTGTAACTACCGCTCAAAGTCGGTAGGTGACCGGCTTTTTTCGCCTTGGCATTGGCGCGGGCGGCATCTTCAGCGTAACGCGCCGCCGCCAGACTGTAGTTATTGGCCAGCGCAAAATCCACCCACTGTGCGCGATCAACCGGATTGGGCTTGGTAATCGGGAAGTTTTCTGCGAGCACGTTGAGTTCGCCGTGTTGCTGGCCAGTCAATACCGAGAGCTGCTCGATCGCAACGGCCACGGCATTTTCGTATTCAATACGTTGCACGCGGGCAAGATCATAGGCCGCCTGGGCTTCATACACATCCGTTATCGCAATCAAACCCACATCAAAACGCTGCCGGGTTTGCTCCAACTGACGCTCCAAAGCGCGCTCCTGGGCAAGACTTGCCTGTAGATTATCTCTGGCGCGCAAAACAGCGAAGTAAGCACTTACTGTTCGTAAAATAAGCCCCTGCTGGTTAGCCGCAAAAGTCGCCCTGGCTCGCTTGCTGATCTGTTGACCGGATTTGAAAGAGAACCAGTTCGACAAATCGAAGATCGACTGGGACAGTGACAGACGAAACCCCTTGGTATCGTAATCACTGTCAGCGCGCACATCTATCGGCGTTGCCACACCACCCACATCTGCATAGCTGACGCTGCGACTGTCTGAATCGGTGTCGGTATAGCTGTAACTCGCACCAAGCTGCGGCAACATAGCCGATAGCGCCAGTTTCTCAGTTTCCAGATCAGCCTGTAACTGTGCCTCGGCCATCTTAAGCTGAGCATCATTCTTCACCGCCAACTGGTAAATATCACTGAGCGACTCCCCGCTGACGGGTAAAGACAGTGGAAGAACGGCAAAAAGAACAAAAAGGCGTTTCATGTCTGGTGATTTCCTTACTTCGCAAGCCAGCGCCGATTATAAAATAGAACCACGCCGAATACACGATCAGTGTCGCCAATAGCAAAACAAATAGAAAGAGACCGGAAGACGAGCCGTGTCGACAGTGCGGTAAACGCCCTGTCAACCATGATAATGTGAACTAACTCGCATTTTACAACACTACTCCACGGTACGGTGATGCTAAACTGTAGAGTCCTGAGGTATCGGCTGGAAACAATGACTCCGAGCAGAACACGGTACAAAACCAACATCCGCAGCTTGCATGCCCTTTGCGAGACGAATTACCTGCGCCTGCTGCGTTTGTTTCCCGATTACGAAACCAGCAACTTACGCGATTTCACCGTTGCCGGCACCCGTATCAATATTACCGTAACCGAGCGCAGCCGTTTTACCACGTTTTTCACGCTTGTACAGCACCAGCGCGATGTCTGGCTGGGGTCGCTGCGGATTGAACTGCGCTGCTACCACGATGTGCGTATGCTGGAGGTAGTGCGCTTTCAATCTCACCAGCCAGTGTCCGCACGCTACCACTACCCCAACAACGCCATGTACCAGCCCGATGAGAAACACCAGCAAAATCTGTTTCTATCTGATTGGCTTAACTGGTGCCTGGCGCACGGTCAAAATCACACGATTGCGGTGAGTACCAGCACATGATGCGGACAGAGCAACAATCACAGTGCCAGATCGACAGCGGCAAATGCCTGCGCGTGGTGCAGATTACCGATTCCCATCTCTGTGCTGAGCCCGGCGGTAAGCTGCTCGCGGTTGATACCGATTACTCGCTGCAGCAAGTTATTCGCCAGGTTCTGCAAGAACAGAGCACAATGGATGTGGTTTTGGCCACCGGTGATCTGGCAGATAACGGCGCGGAGGACGCCTATTACCGCCTGCACGACTATTTCAACGCCGCGTTCACCGTGCCCGTTTTTTGGCTGGCGGGCAATCACGATGACTGCGCCGCCATGAAGCGCGTTATCGGTGAGGGACGGGAGCTGACTGGCTCAATTGAAAGCCCACACTGGCAAATCCTGATGCTGAACTCACAAACGCCCGGTGAAGTGGGCGGTGAGCTGGGTCCCGACCAGCTCGACTGGCTGGAGCAGCGCCTTAAAATCAGCGCCAAACGCGATGCATACGCGCTGTTGTGCCTGCACCATCACCCCGTCAACATCGGCTGCGACTGGTTAGACGAACAACGTATAGCGGATGCGGATGAATTTTGGGCAATAATCGAGCGCTACCAACATGTGCGCGGCGTTATATGGGGGCACGTGCATCAGGAACTCGATCAAATGCGCGGCAATGTCAGATTACTCGCCAGCCCCAGTACCTGTGTGCAATTCAAGCCCAACTGCGAAGACTTTGCCGCCGACACCCTCGCTCCCGGTTACCGCTGGCTGGATTTACACGCCGATGGTCGTATCGACACCGGTGTTTCGCGCATTGTCGATGAGACGTTTGTGGTGGATTTAGAATCGGGTGGGTACTTGTAAACCTGTCCTCAGATCTTACAAGCTTCGCATCGGCTTCTTATCTGAAAAACTGCCCCCACACTCCTCGAACTGAGAAGCGGGGGGGGGCGGGCTAGTAGAGAAGGAAGCGGGGGTTGATCAACCCCCAAACTCCCGCACCAAGGTGCCAATGGATTCCTTGGCATCGCCGAACAACATGCGGGTGTTTTCCTTGTAAAACAGCGGGTTTTCGATACCGGCAAAACCCGATGCCATAGAGCGCTTGAGCACGAAGACGGTGCGTGCCTGATCTACATTGATGACCGGCATACCGTAAATCGGGCTGGACTCGACCTCGCGCGCAGCGGGGTTGACCACATCGTTAGCGCCAATCACGATGGCAACGTCTACGTTTTCCATGCGCGGATTGATTTCGTCCATTTCCAGTAACTGATCGTAGGGCACATCAGCCTCGGCAAGCAGCACGTTCATATGACCGGGCATACGACCGGCAACAGGGTGAATACCAAAATTCACCTCCGCGCCGTTGCGCTCCAATTGCTCCATCAGCTCCTTGACCACATGCTGCGCCTGCGCCACAGCCATACCGTAGCCGGGGATAATCGCCACACTGCTGGCAGCTTCCAGCACATAGTAGGCATCTTCGGCGGAAATCGGTTTAATCTCGCCGTCGATGTCCACGGTCTCAACCACGCCGCTGCCAAAACCACTAAACAGCACATTGGCGAGGGAGCGGTTCATCGCCTTACACATGATCTGGGTGAGGATGATGCCCGACGCGCCCACCAGCGCACCGGCGACGATGAGAATATTGTTTTCGATAGCAAAACCCGCAGCACAGGCCGCGAGACCGGAATAGCTGTTCAGCAGTGAGATCACCACCGGCATGTCCGCACCGCCAATTGGCAGCACCGCCATCACCCCAAATACCAGCGCCAGCACCACCAGCAGAATCAGCCAAAATGGCGCGGAGGGAAAGCAGACAAACAGCACCGCGGAGAGCACAATGCCCGCCACAATCGCGCCATTGACCATTTTCTGGCTGGGAAACATCACCGGAGCGCTGGCAAGCTTTTCACTCAATTTGCCGTAGGCAACCAAAGAACCCGTAAAGGTGACACCACCAATCAACACCGAGAGCACCACTGTAATCAGGGTCAATGCGCCCGCGTTGTGGGGATCTAAGGCTGCGAGGCCAACCAGCAGACTCGCCATACCACCAAAACCGTTAAACAGGGCCACCATTTCCGGCATGGATGTCATCGCCACTGTGCGCGCCGCAACCGCACCGATGCCGCCGCCGACGATAACACCAACCACAATAGCCGTATAGGACACCACACCCTGATCGAGCAGTGCGGCAATCACCGCCAATAACATACCAAGGGCAGAAATAAAATTGCCCCGCCTGGCGGTATCAGGTGAACTTAACTGCTTCAGGCCAAAAATAAATAAACCCGCAGAGACCACATAGGCCAGTTGAATAAGCACGTCCATCAATTAGCCCTCCTTCTTTTTGAACATGGCCAACATACGATCAGTCACCATATAGCCGCCAATTACGTTAATCGATGCCAGCGCCACGGCAAAACCACCCAGCCACTGGGCCAGGTCGCCGTAGCCATTACCAGCCAAACTGATCGCGCCCACCACGGTGATGCCTGAAATCGCATTCGCGCCGGACATCAAAGGCGTGTGCAAGGTCGCAGGTACTTTATTGATGAGTTCGAAGCCCAGGAAAATGGACAACATCAAAATAAAGGTCAGAAATATTTCAGCGGGAATCATCTCAAGCACCTCCTTGCAAAAGTGCGCTAATGGTTTCGTTGGTGACCTTGCCATCATGGGTAATGATGCAGCCGGGCAAAATGTCGTGCTCAAAATCGATGACGAAGCGGTTGCTCTCCTCATCCCACACATCCTGCACCAGGTTGTACAGGTTTGACGCGTACATTTGACTGGCATCGCGGGCAACTTTACCGGCCAAATTACCTTTGCCGATAATAGTTACGCCGTTTTTCACCACTACGTCGTTGGCCACGGAGCCCTCGACATTACCGCCGGTTTCAGCGGCCATATCCACAATAACCGAGCCAGGCATCATGCCCTCGATCATATCTGCGGTCACCAGCACCGGCGGTTTGCGGCCAAACACCTGCGCGGTAGTAATCACCACGTCAGATTTGGCAATCAGCTCTTTCTGTGCCTGGCGCTGTTTTTCGATTTGCTCCGGAGTCAGCTCTTTGGCGTAACCGCTCTCGGTCTGCCCCGTCTCGCCAAGGTCAATCTCCAAAAACTTCGCACCCAGGGATTGCACCTGCTCAGCCACCACGGGACGGGTATCAAACGCGGTCACTTTCGCACCCAAACGCTTGGCGGTGGCAATGGCCTGAAGCCCAGCCACACCCGCGCCAATCACAAACACGTTGGCGGGCTTCAGGGTGCCCGCAGGCGTCATCATCATTGGAAAAATACGCGGCAAATGCGTAGCCGCCTGTATCACCATTACATAGCCCGCCAGGTTCGCCTGGGAGCTCAGCGCGTCCATCTTCTGGCTGCGGGTGGTACGGGGAATCATTTCCATACTGATCGCCGTCACGCCCTGATCGCGCATGGCTTTGATCAATTCGTGCTCGTTAAACGGGTCTAAAAAGCTGATGTGGATACAGCCCTTTTTCATCAAGGCCACTTCCTCAAGGGAAGGCTTGCGAATGCGCAACAGAATATCCGCCTCGCCCAGCAGCGCCGCACGATCATCACCAAGCGTTGCACCCGCTTCGGTGTACAGCGCATCAGTGAAGCCGCTGGGCTCGCCCATTCCGCTTTCAATCTTTACTTCGGCGCCCATTCGCACCAGTTTTTTAACAACGTCGGGGGTGACGGGCACCCGAGACTCACCGGGGTGAACCTCTTTGGGGACGACAATTAGCATGGTGAAATCTCCCTTGCATACTCCAAAGTCGGTTTACTGTAGCATAGCAATGATTCAAATTGGTCTATAACTGTTATTCATACCCTGAATGCAACAAATACCAGCATAAGCGGATCAATGCCCGCTCTGTACGAAAGACCCTTTTTGAGGCATCCTGCCCTTTTACATCGAAGAAAAATAGAGGCTCATCGTGACCGCCGACGCCAACACCCCCCAGCTTCCCCCCGTCCTCGCGTGGCTTCCCATCGTCTTCTTAGTTGGCGGCTTATCACTGTCGGTCTTTCTATTTGGGGAAGATGCCTCCTACGGCGCCAACCAGATCGTACTCATTCTCACCACCTGCCTGGTTGCTCTGGTGTCCCGTATCAAGGGGATGCAATGGAAGGTCATCGAGGCGGGTATGATCCAGGGCATTGCCCTGAGTATTGCGCCAATTATGATTTTGTTGGCCGTGGGCATGCTGATCGGCAGCTGGATTCTGGCGGGTACAGTGCCCAGCATGATTTATTACGGAATTAAAATCCTCAATCCTTCGGTGTTCTATGCGGCATCTGCGGTAATCTGCGCGATTGTGGCAATGAGCATCGGCAGCTCCTGGACTGTCGCAGGCACCCTGGGCATCGGTTTAATGGGCATCGCAGACAGTTTCAGCCTGTCCCCAGCGATTACCGCAGGGGCAATTATTTCCGGCGCGTATTTCGGCGATAAGCTCTCGCCACTGTCAGACACCACCAACCTGGCATCCGCATCGGCCTCGGTGGATTTATTTGAACACATCCGCCACATGCTGTGGACCACCGTGCCCGCCTTCCTCATCGCACTGCTTATTTTCGCCCTGCTTGGCGACGCCGCCGGCGCAACGCCCGATGAAGTGGCCAAACTCAGCCAAACCCTTGACCAGCAGTTCCACATCGGCCCGCATCTGCTGCTGCCCATGGTAATCATGCTGTGGCTGGCATGGCGACGCACGCCCGCGTTTCCCGCCATCGTCATCAGCGCCCTGATCGGCATTATCTTTGCCTTTGTCTTTCAGCCCGGCCCCACCCTGACCCTGGCAGGGGGCGATGGCACGCTGCCGGAGCCGGCCAGGCTGTTAAAGGGCGGCCTGCTTGCTCTGTTCAAAGGCTATGAACTCAATACCGGTGACGGCTTTATCGACACCCTGCTCTCCAAAGGCGGCATGGGCAGCATGTTAAATACCGTGTGGTTGATTCTGTGCGCACTGGGTCTTGGCGGCGTGCTGGAAAAATCCGGCATTTTGCAATACCTGCTTTCGCTGACTACGCGCTTTATCAAAAACACCGGCTCGCTGGTACTCACCACAGTTTGCACCTGCCTTGGCACGAATATTCTGGCGGCAGATCAGTTTATGTCTATCGCCATTCCCGGGCGCATGTTTCGCTCGGAATACGAAAAACGCGGCCTGTCGCGCTTAAACCTCTCGCGCACCCTGGAAGACTCCGCCACCCTGACCTCACCGCTGATTCCCTGGAATACCTGCGGTGCTTATATGTCAGCCACTCTGGGTATCAGCACTTACTCCTATGCACCCTTTGTGTTTTTCAATATCGCCTGCCCAATTATCGCCGTCATTTACGCCTATATGATGATCGCGCAAAAACCCGCCGAAAACCCCGCAGCGGAGCAATCCGTATGAGCGAATGGGACTACCCATCACCTTTTACCATCACCCAGACCGTCAAAGAGGAACACATTGATGGTTTGCAGCACACCAACAATACCCAGTATGTCACGTGGTGCGAGCAGGCGGCGTGGGCGCATTCCAGCGCTCTGGGCATGGATCTCGCCTGCTACCAGCGCCTAAATCGCGCCATGGCCATAACCAGGGCGGAATACCACTACCTGAAGGCCTCTCGCGCGGGCGATAAACTCACCATCGCCACCTGGCTGGTAAGCTGGGACGCCAGACTCACCATGCAGCGCCGCTTCCAGATTGTACGTGAACAAGACGGTCAAACCCTGTTGCGCGGCACCATGCATTTCGCCTGCATAGAACTTTCGACAGGAAAGCCACGACGCTTACCAAAAGAGTTTATCGAAGGATACGGACCGGCAATATTGGAAGCATAGTATTTGCCCCACCGGCTGATTCCATTTACTGCTGAAGTATCCGGGCTAGCGCGGCTCGATCTCGCCGATATGACGCGATACCGCAAGCCCGGCACCTAGCAGGCCCAGCAGACCGCCAGCTAACAATACTTGCAAGCCCTGAATAAAGCTCAAGCCGTGCAGGCGAAAGTCGGCGCTGTAAAGGCTGACTAAATCCGACACGGGTTTGGCCATTATCCACAGACAAACGCTGACCAACAGCCACGCAATCAGGGCGCCACCCATGCCATACCACAGGCCGGTATAGAGAAAGGGACGGCGCACAAAAGCATTGGAGCCGCCCACCAGTTTAACGATGACAATTTCGCTGCGACGGTTTTCAATAGCGAGGCGAATGGTGTTACCCAGCACCAGTAAAACACCAAGCCCCAGCAGGCAGGCACCCACCAGCACAGCGCGCTGAGCGATTTCCATATAGTGATCTAGGCGCTGAACCCACTGCATATCGACCACCACCTGATCTACCGCGGGCAGTTGGCGCAGATCATCCGCCAGCGTCGCTACAGTTTTGGTTTGGGCACCACCATCAGGCACGCTGGGGGAAACCACCAGGATATGCGGCAGGGGATTGTCGTCCAAAGTGGCGAGCACATCACCAAAGCCGGATAACTCGGCAAATTCGGCCAGTGCATGTTCCCTGGACAAGAACGCAACCCCGGCGATGTCGGTGCGCTTTCGCAACGTAGCACCCAGTTTTTTGGCACGCGAAGCATTTACCTCTGTTTTCATAAACACCGATAAACTCACCGGACTCTCCCAGCGATTGCTCAAGTCTCTGCCATTTTCCAGCAACACCCACATCACCACAGGCAGTGCCAGGGCAATGCCGATAACCAACCAGGTGGCGATAGTGGAGAAGGGGTTATCTAAAATGCGATGCAGGCTGTCGGTGGCAGACAGGCGATGATGGGTCAGCCAGGCGTTATAACGCTCACTAAAACTTGGGCCATGTGCACTGCTGGCGCCACCGCCTTTGATTTTTGCCTCACTCATATTGGCGCTCCCCGCACCAGGCGCCCCTTGCGCAGGGTGAGAATACGGTAGGGCAAACGCGAAATCAGCGACAGATCGTGGCTGGCGATCATCACCGTCACCCCGACCTGATTGAACTCGGCAAACAACTGCATAATCTCCGCAGACAGGGTGGGATCTAAGTTACCGGTGGGTTCGTCCGCCAATAAAATACGCGGTCTGTTGACCACGGCGCGGGCGATGCCAACACGCTGCTGCTCCCCACCGGAAAGCGTAATCGGCAGGGCATTTTCTTTGTCGAGCAGGCCGACTTTATCCAGCGCCGCACGCACTCGTCGCCCCATATCGCGCTGCGTATAGCCGCTGATAATCAGGGGCAAGGCCACATTTTCATACACCGTGCGATCAAACAGTAATTGATGGTTCTGAAACACCACGCCAATATCGCGCCGGTGCATGGGAATCTGCCCCGAACTCAGCTTATTGAGGGATTTATTGCCCACGCGCACATCGCCGCGGGAGGGGCGCTCCATCAGCATTATCAAGCGCAGCAGGGTACTTTTGCCCGCGCCGGAGTGGCCGGTGAGAAACACCATTTCGTCGGTATCGACTGTAAAGCTGACATCACGCAGGGCATCGAACACCCCACCGTAACGCTTGCTGACACGCTCAAAACTAATCACTGCTACTTGCGCTCTTCACCAAATAGGGCATCGACAAAATCTTTTGCTACAAATGGCCGCAGATCCTCCGCAGCCTCCCCCACACCGATAAAGCGAATGGGCAAACCCAACTTGCGGGCGATGGCAAAAATCACCCCGCCCTTGGCGGTGCCATCGAGCTTGGTCAAGGCCAGCCCGCTTACACCCACTGCTTCCTGAAAGCTCGCCGCCTGCGCCAGCGCGTTTTGCCCCGTACCCGCGTCGAGCACCAGCATCACCTCGTGGGGCGCGCTGTCATCCAGCTTGCCCATCACCCGCACTACTTTGCGCAGCTCGTCCATCAGGTTATCTTTATTGTGCAAACGCCCCGCAGTATCGGCAATCAAAACGTCCACATTCCGCGCTTTTGCCGCCTGCAGAGCATCAAAAATGACCGAGGCGCTGTCAGCACCGGTGTGCTGAGCGATCACCGGCACTTGATTGCGCTCACCCCACACTTGTAATTGCTCCACCGCCGCAGCGCGGAAAGTATCCCCTGCAGCGAGCATCACCGAGCGCCCTTCACCCATATAACGCTTCGCCAGTTTGCCGATGGTGGTGGTCTTACCCACACCGTTTACTCCCACCATGAGTATCACATAAGGTGAGTGAGCGCTTACTTCAAGTGGTTTTTCGCAGGGTATCAGCAGCGACAGCAGTTCATCTTTCAGCGCTTGCTGCAAGGCCTCTGGCTGGGTCAATTCCTTGCGCGACACACGATCAGTGAGGTTTGCGGTAATCGCCAGGGTCGCCTCAACGCCCACGTCGGCAATCAACAACTGGGATTCCAACTCTTCCAGCATATCCGCATCGATGGTTTTCTTACCCAGAAACAGATTGCCAAGCCCAGCCACAAAACTTTCACTGGTGCGATTCAGACCGCGTTTCAAACGGGTAAAGAAACCATCTTTTTTGGATGGCTCTGCGGCCTGTGTGGCTGGGGTCTGGACTTGCTCACCACGAGGTTCTGAAGTAGCAGGCTCAGCGGACGGTGTGGCTGCCGGTGACTGCCCCGCTGCCAGGTTCACAGTATCACGCTGCGCCCTGGTCTGCGCGACATCTTCGGCCTCGCTGCTCAATGGTGTTTGCAACGGCTCAATCTGCGCACTTGCCGACTCCGCAGTTGCAGGTGCCTCCTGCTGTACAGCACCGCCCTGCTCTGGCGCTTTCGGCTGTGCAGACGGTGTTGCGCTTGCGGATTCGCCCGGTTCAGCACCGCCCTGCTCTGGCCTGGCCTGGCCTGTACATGCTTCACTCGGCGTTTCGCCGATGGGGGGCGTAGCAGATGACTGTGTTGGCTGCTCTCTATTTGGGGCTGGGGGCTCTTTACCCAGCGCTGAGGGCTCTTTACCTTGAGCTGACCGCTCGCGCTCGCTACCTGGGGCTGAAGGCTCTTTTCCTTGAGCTGACGGCTCTTTTCCTTGAGCTGACGGCTCTTTACCTTGGGCTGGAGGCTCGCTACCCAGCGCCGATGGCTCTTTATTGGGAGCTGAAGGCTCTTTGCTGGGGGCTGAAGGCTCCCGCGTCGGTGTATCCTGTGAGGTTTTGTGGCGCTTGAACCAGGAGAAATAACCTTTTTTCTGCTCCTTGTGCTGGGCTTTGTCCTGCTTAGCGGGCGCTTGCTGCGCATCGGTTTGTACGCTGTTTTGCGATGCAGCATCCTGCCGCTCCGGTGCTTGGTTTGGCTTGGCGGCGGTTTTGCCCTGGTCGGCATCCGAGTTGGAATTAAAAAACTTCATGGGTGATGTCATCGCCTTAGACGGGGGCACTATCGTACCACCCCTGCCCGGTTGATTCATCTGCGCGGGCGTTGTAAAAACCATTAGTAACGCTTTGCTGTTGCCGACAACGGCTTGCGGTTACAATTCCCTATTCATCCGAGCGGCGAACGGGCTCATCGACCTGGCTTGGCCTTGTGCCATTGTGTGGTGCATTCTCGCATTGGAACCCTCTACAAATACGAAGACAACAGCGGCGCAATTTATTAGGAACAACCATGCCCAGCAACAATCGACAACCCCAAACCCTGCGCATCATCGGCGGCAAATGGCGGGGACGAAAACTGGCCTTTCAAGCAGCACCGGGGCTGAGACCCACCGGCGATAGAATTCGCGAGACGCTGTTTAACTGGTTGGCAGGCCCGATTCATCAGGCGCGCTGCCTGGATGCCTTCGCAGGCAGCGGTATTTTGGGCATAGAAGCTCTGTCGCGCGGCGCAACGCATTGTGATTTTGTCGATACATCAGCGTTGGCGACACGACAAATCCAACAACACTTGCAGACGCTAGATGCAGCGAACCTCGGGCAATGCCATACGCGAGCTGTTATTGAAATAATTGCCGAACTGCCAGATCACAGCATCGATATTGTTTTCTTGGACCCACCCTTTGCCGACAATCTTCTTGCAGACACCAGCGCCGCCTTGGAAACCAGCGGTGTATTGCGCGATGATGCACTGATCTACGTCGAACATGACCGCAAACAAACGCCTGCATTTCCATCTAACTGGACCCTGGAAAAGGACAAGTGCACCGGCAACGTGCGCTATGCCCTGTTGCGGCGGGGCGAATAAGGCAGGCGTCTTACGGCACCAACGCCTGCCCGCGCGGCCTGCTGCGTTTAAAATTGCTGCGCGGCGCCTTGGCAGGATCGAAGCTCACCGCACCCGCATCCACGTAACGGTTCATGACAATATCGATGTAGGTCGTCTCATTTGGCGCAAACACGCTGTCCACCGGCAGTCCTTCGGAGTGAAACTCACCCACTCTATAACCTGCAAACGTCAGCTCGGGGCGCACCACGACGCGCAGACCGTAGTAGTTGCCCGTGTTTGCCAGCTCTGCCATTTTTTCGGCGTCTACATAGTAAATCACACACTGACTTCGCTTATTGACCTGTCGGTCTACGAAAAAGCCCTTCGGCAGTACATTTGGACTGTAGCGCTTACCCGCCAGCAGCAATATGTCGTAGTCCTGGTGTTTGACGACCCTGCCCAGGTGATCGCGCACCCGAAACACCAGGGTGCTGTAGCGGCTGATCGGCCTGGATTGCCCCACGGGTTTGAGTTGCTGCTGCGCTTTGGTCAGTGCCTGCATCGCCCTGCCCTGGACCCGATAGCTGTGAGCATCGTTCACTTTAAGGCAGGCGAGTAAGGCTTGCACCAGCGGCGCACCGGGCTTTGCCAGCGACTTTGCGCGCATAATGCCCATTTTGCTGCCGGAATGGCTGTGCTGGTGAAATACGGCCAAGGGTACTTTCTGTGGCGTGCGCACCGCTTTTTTCACATCGTAGTTAAGCGCCAGCGCCGAACTCTGCCCCGCCACCGGCTCATTGCTTTGCGTTAAGTGCAAATAGCGGCAGTTCATATTCGCCCCCGCCACGCGCACCACGCCATCACTGCCGGGCTCAACTAAATAGGGGTTGAGAAAGTCGTACAGTTTTTCATCGATACCCTGCCCGGCAAACACAAAGGGATAAAAGCCCGCGGCGGCGCTGCGATAAGACAGGCTCGCTTGATTGAGTGCCCATTGCCCTTCGCTGCCAAGGCTTAACCAGTTCAGAATCTGCTCGCCCGGTTCCACACCACTGAACCACGCTTTGATACGTCCAACTTTGGACTTGCCCAACACCGCCAGCGGCGAGCCGTGATTGGCCGGAGCCAGCATCAGCAAATGCTGCAGGGGCAGGTTTTCAAGCCTGTTTGCACCGTAGTATTTCTCCACCCAATAACGCAGTAAAGGCCCGCCAGTTGAATGCGTGATACAGGAAAATGGCGCAATTTTTCCGCTTTTTCCAAGAAGATCAGTCAAAGCACGGTTTAGTGCCGTGGCCAAATCATCCAGCGTAACCGCATCTACAAAGCTGATATATTTACCCAAGTGCACATGTGCGATTGAAAGTTGCAAGCCCGCCGCCGCTGCCTCGCGCACCAGCGCCTCGGGCAACACACCATAGGTGCGCGTATGAGTCGTGCTCCAACCGTGGAAAAATAACAGATTCATTTTATCGACTCTTATTGACTGTTATAGCGCCCTATTCTGCGCTTTGCAGAAAGAAATAGCCAGCACCTATCCAGGACTTTTCGAGAACTTTATTTATGAGAAGTCACGCCGCCCAGCCACTTCCGCCGGGGCTGCGCGACACTACGCCCTGTCCCAATCAAATGCCAGAGTTTTGCGGATATCTCGCTCACCAAGCTTGCACATCAGCAATCGATCCAGACCCAGCGCCACCCCCGCGCAATCGGGCAGACCGTGCTCTAAGGCGGCCAGGAGATAGTGATCCACCGGTTTTACCTCTTGGCCGCGCTGCTCTCGCAAGGCGTTGTCGCGGCTAAAGCGCGCAGCCTGCTCACTGGGATCTTGTAACTCGTAATAGCCGTTGGCGAGCTCCAAGCCATCCACATATAACTCAAAACGCCTGCCGACCTGCACGCCGCCTGCGTCGGTAATACGTGCCAGCGCCGCCTGAGATGGCGGATAGCCATAGACAAAACACAGGCCAAATTCGGCCAGTTTTGGCTCAATGAGATGGCTCATCAGCAAATCCAGCCAGGTATCGCGCTCATCTGGCACAAAGCTCAACTCAATATGTCGCTGGGTAAACTCGGCAAGTTCGTCGATCTGTACGGCAAATGGGTCGATATCGAGAACATCTAAAAAAAGCTGGCGATAGGAAAAGCGCTGCTGGCTGCCCCGCCCCAGCACGTGCATGATCAGATCGGCCACTTCATCCATCAGAGCGTGATCATCAAAGCCTGGGCGATACCACTCCAGCAGAGTGAATTCGGGATTGTGACGGGAGCCGGCTTCACCCCTGCGAAACGCGGGCGCAAGCTGATAAATCGGCCCGCTGCCGCCGGCGAGCAGTCGCTTCATCGCATATTCCGGCGATGTTTGCAGATAGCGTGTTTGCCCGCCGCAATCAGCCTCGAAGGGCTCTATCGCAGGGTCGGTGACACCGTGTTGACAGAGCAAGGGGGTAACCACCTCCAACACCCCTCGCCCAGCGAAAAAAGCCCGCACCGAGGCTAACAGCTCGGCGCGGGCTTTTAGTACCTTAATTGATGCGCTGCTTTGCCAACTCACCGCTTAGGATTTACTGGCACGGCTGACGTATTCACCGGTGCGCGTGTCCACCCGGATGACTTCGCCCTGGCTTAAAAACAGCGGCACTTTCACCACCGCACCTGTGCTCAAAGTCGCAGGCTTACTGCCACCAGAGGCGGTATCGCCTTTAAGGCCGGGGTCAGTTTCGGTGATTTCCAGCTCGACAAAATTCGGCGGCGCCACAGACAAAGGCGAGCCGTTGTAGAGGGTCACTTCACACACATCCTGCTCTTTTAACCATTGCCGCGCATCCGCCACGGCCTTTTCATCGGCCTGGTACTGCTCATAGGTATCCGGCTCCATAAAGTGCCAGAATTCGCCATCGGTGTAGAGGTATTCCATGGAGCGGTCCATCACATCCGCACCCTCTAAGGATTCACCGGACTTAAAGGTACGCTCCCACACGCGCCCGGTTTTTAAGTTGCGCAGCTTTACCCGATTAAACGCCTGCCCCTTGCCGGGCTTTACAAACTCATTGTCCAAAATAGAACAGGGATCGCCGTCTAACATTACTTTCAGACCTGAGCGAAATTCATTGGTAGAATAGTTGGCCATGTTGTCCCGCCATTTAGTGAAGATGAAAAAGGCCGCTATCATACCGCACACAGAACTGCATTGGCAGACCCAGACCTGGCAAGCCCAACTTAAACGAGCCTACCGCCATCCTGCCGACCTGCTGGCCGCACTTGATGTCGATGTTAAGCAACTCAAAGTGCCAGTATGCACCAAAAGCCCCTTTCCGATGCTGGTGCCAGAAAGTTTTATGGCGCGTATGGAGCGCGGCAACCCCGACGATCCCTTACTTATGCAAGTATTGCCCGTTGAAGCGGAACATCGAGGCGCAGATGGTTTTGTACACGACCCCTTAGCCGAAGCTGCGAGTAACCCGATACCAGGCCTGGTGCACAAATACCATAATCGAGTTTTACTGATCGCCACTGGCGGTTGCGCCATCAACTGCCGCTACTGTTTTCGCCGGCATTTTGACTACAGCGCCAACAAGCCCTCCCACAGCGAGTGGCAAATCGCGCTTGACTACATTGCGAGACGGACTGAAATCGACGAGGTGATCTTGAGCGGTGGCGACCCATTGTTGCTAAATGACCGCAATTTGGCTGAACTTATACGCAAAATCAGCGAAATACCGCATATTAAGCGTTTGCGTATTCACAGCCGCATCCCGGTTGTGCTGCCGGCGCGCTGCACCGAAACCCTGCTGACGACCCTGAGCAACAGCCGCCTCGATACTGTGCTGGTCATCCACGCCAACCACCCCAACGAAATCAATGATGAAGTCGCCAGGGCACTGTGCAAGTTTCGCCGAGCGGGCATCACGGCGCTCAACCAAAGTGTGTTGTTAAACGGTATTAACAACGCGGTAGCGCAACTGATACAACTTGGTGAAGCCCTGTTTGAGGCAGGCGTTCTGCCCTATTACCTGCACCTGCCAGATCGCGTCGCGGGTACTGCACACTTTTTCGTCGATGAAACCGAGGCCAGAGCGCTGTATCAGAAACTTCAAACCGCAACCTCGGGCTACCTCGTGCCCAAGCTGGTCAAAGAAACCCCAGGCTGGCCCGCCAAGCAACGGCTGGGGCTATAAAACTACCACTTAGCAAATAAAAACGGCCTCCTGGAGCAATTGCGCACAATCCGACATCTATCGGTGGCAAAAACCCTCGCTTTTAAGCTATGCTGAACCCAGAATCGGGCTGCCTGACGCTGGTGCATGTGAAGTAACGCTACCGGGGCACCCCGCTGATAACGCAGGTAATACCATAATCAAGGACAGACGCATGAGCACGTCACCCATAAGATTAAGAATATCCAGGCAGGATCTGGAGAACTTCCCCCATTTCGCCCTGGACGCGCAAAAGGCGAAAGAGTGGATTGATGAATTACCTGCCACCAACGCGAAGCTAATGGTGGAAGAGCTGTGCAAAGTCATCACCGACTTGAATCGTACGCCCATGCCGGCAAACGTGCGTTTGGATATTCTGGAGACTCTGCGTGGGCCTCAACAAACCGCAATTGCCACCTTGCGCAAGCGTTTCCTGAAACAACCCGTGGTGCTGCCTGAAAGCTCTCGGCAAATGGCAGACACGACCTTCAAACTGCTGCGCCAAACCATTACCGCTTACACCACCGTGGCCATTGAGGGCATCAAACACAAAGCCACGCTAATCGAAGCAAACCCCGCCAAGCTCGTGTGTCTGGCACTGCATCGCGCCATCACAACGGCCGGCTTAAAGCTGCTCCACACCTTTCAACTATACCAGCCAGTTGAATTACAGGCCTGGCTTGAAATCAATCAACTGTACCTGCTGGCGGAGCGTCAAAAGCTGCAACACATTGATGTTGAAGACAAGATATACGGAGATGGCACCATCTTGCACACGTTCATGCGCGCTTTGCTGCTAACGTGCAGCAAGCCCAACCAGCTTCGCCAGGCGGATATGGCTGCGGTGTTTCGCGGTCTGCGTGACTGGGCGCCGCTGTGTGAACTGACTGTTGCGCGCCAGGCCGATGGCCTGTTTCTGGTCGATCTGGCCAGTGACCACCCACCGATCTACAGTGCTTTGCACCACGGCAGGTCCAGTGACAGCGAACGCTCACTATCGACGCGGAATCTGGTGGAGACCCTTGAGGAGCTGCAACAACAGGATCTTCGCGATGGCCGCCCCGGCATTGTATTTGATGCGGACACCACCCTGCCCTCGGGCATTTTAAACCACCTCATCACCGCTTACGGTGTCATGAGCCAGCGCAGTTTCTCGCGCAACAAAACCAGCAATCAGCTGCTGGTGAGCCTGGGGCTTGGCAGTGCACACTACCATTTGCTGGACGGCGAAAGCTTTAACGAATTGGTTACCGGCGTTGCCGATGATGCCGATGAAAAAGCTAACATCATTGACAACAACCCCTTTATTCGCGCCCCGGTCGATGAGCGCAAAGACCCTTGGGCGCTCACTGAGTCGCGCACCAGAATCGATAATGAGGGCGGTGTCAACTTAGATGACGTCAATATCCAAGACGCCTACTTCAACCTCATTAAAACTGACACCAAAGCACTTAGCGAGGAAGAACGTCACCCCGTTTTTGCGGTGGACATCTTAAACGTCAGTCCCGGCGGCTACTGCTTGCAATGGACAGAATCACTGCCTGGCAATATCAACGCGGGGGATATAATCTGCCTGCGCGAAAGTGAAGAAAAGCCCTGGGTCATCGCGGTTATTCGCTGGGTTAGCGCACAAAACCACGGCAATACCCTGGTTGGCGTGGAATTACTAAGCCCTCGCGCCGTCCCCTACGCGGCAAAAACACACCGCAAAACCGGCCCCGAAGGTGAGATGATGCGGGTGCTGCTGTTGCCGGAAATCAAACTGGTTGGCCAGCCCGACACCCTTATAACTCCGCGCGCAGGCTTTAAAGAGCGCCAGAAAGTCACCTTGGTGAAAGACGGCGAAGAGCAGTACATCCAGCTGAATCGCCAGTTGACCGCCACCGCCGCGTTTGCACAGTATGATTTTAAAACGATCAAGCACCTGGAAGAGGTGGCCAGCGACAACTTCTCACCCACCGATTCAGAGTTTGAATCGGTATGGACGCAGATTTAGTCTCCAAAGACTCTAAGCGCTAAAAGGAATCACCAAAAGGGGATGGAGGGATTATTTTTTAATCCCTCCGTCCCTGAGGTATCCCCACAAATAACAAAGCAAAATCAGTGAGTTATAACCCGTATGGTACGCGGCGCCGGCCGGATGATGGGCAAGTATTCTTCGCTGTAACCTGATTTCGTGCAGTGGGTGAGGCAAACACTGTGTAAATCCGCCTTAACCTCTGGTTTTGCGCCCGGCAGCCGCCCGGCAAGCCCCTTGCGGGGACGCTACAAGTACATCCCTGTAAGCTCGTCTCGGCTAACTGTGTTCCGAACTAAAAGGGGAAGATGCAACTATCCTGACAGAAGGGGGGAAAATAAAAGTAAAAGGGGACGGAGGGATTATTTTTTAATCCCTCCGTCCCCTTTTCCTCATTCACCAACATTAAAGGCTACTTGAGAGCAACAGCCTCACCGTTATTTAAAGCGCCAACAATGTCATGGTATTTTTTGTCTATTTCTTCGAACTCATATTCGAAGGAATTTTGCCTCATATGGTTATACAGTTTTTCTGTGTTGCAAGAACTCGATTTATCACAGTGTACTAACTGCCAGGCTTTTTCTGTATTTGCGGTGTCTCGTTGCTCTGAAACGTAAGCGCTATAATAAGCCGATATCAGAATAAAAATTGCGGGATCAGACGAGTATATGGCGTTTTCGAGTATTTCTCTGGCTTTATCTCTTGGAAATGAGTGTATATTCTCAAACCAATGAAAAGCGAGAGCCATCTTGTGTCCGTTTTTGAGGGCTTTAGACATCCACGTGTTATAAGCTTCTTCAATATCTTGCGGCGGAATCAGAGAAAATAACTCCTCACAGTATTCTGCGTCAGACTCCAGCTTTTTCCAAAGCTCAACATCGTTATAAAACCGGCTCTTTAACTCCGCAGCATATTCTTTGTTCGGAACCCTCAAACACTCAAAAATAGCTCTGGCAACCATATATTGGCTGTTTGAGTTACCATCCACTGCTCGCGCTATGTGCTCATTGTACTGATCGTGTGGAAGTATAGGGTAAATAGACAACACGCCTTTTGGAGCGGCATTTTCATAAATTTCACTGGGGTCGATAATCAACGTATCACCCTCTGTGACTTGTGTTTTTCTTTTGGATTCAGGTGCCATTAACAGACCAGGCGATTGCTTATGGGCGCCATTTTTCTGATAATCTTTGACTGAAATCTCACTCTTCTCTGAAGTTAGAAATAAAGCGCTAAGAGAAATCGCCGCCAGTGCAATTACAGAGAGGATTCCCACCACTCTCACGTTAATTGCTCCCTTTTTCTTGCATTTTTTTCCTTCATCTCTTTACTCTTGAGAAGAACTGGAGCCACCCATCAGATATACAACCCCTTCTAAACCCAGCTCACTGATAGCGAACTGGGCGCGCTCGCGTACCAAAGGCTTAGCGCGAAAAGCCACGCCCAGGCCCGCTAAACTCAGCATCGGCAAATCATTTGCGCCATCACCCACGGCTATCACCTGCTCGTGCGGAATGCCTTCGCGCGCGGCGATCTCGGTGAGCAGTTGCGCCTTGCGCTCGCCGTTGACAATGGGCTCCACGGTCATGCCCGTGACCTTTCCATCCCGAATATCCAACACGTTGGCATGGATCTCGTCGACCCCCAGCCTGCGCTGAACTTCTTCGGCGAAATACGTGAAACCACCGGACAAAATGGCAGTTTTTATACCTAAATCCCGCAAATGTGCAAACAGGCGCTCTGCCCCTTCGCTGAGGGTCAAACGCCTGGCAATGCCCGCTAAAACAGACTCATCCAAACCTTCTAACAGGGCGACCCGCGCTTTGAAACTGTCGTTAAAATCCAGCTCGCCGCGCATGGCCTGCTCGGTAATGGCCGCCACTTGCTCACCTATACCGGCTTCCCGGGCCAACTCGTCAATCACCTCTGCGGTGATAAGCGTTGAATCCATATCAAACACCGCCAGGCGGTAATCCACGGATGGCTGTTGGCACGCCTGCAGGGCGACATCCAAACCATAGCGAGCCGCCAACGCCGGCAAAGAAGCCTTAAAATATTCGATTTTGTCGTCTTTTGCGTCATTTTGCAGGTAAAAAGCGAAAACATACGGTGGCGAATCCAGTGTCGTCAACGATGCAATTTCCTCAACTTTTAAGGAAAATTCCGCAAAATGCGCCATTAATCCGGCCAGCGCCCGTGCCGGAAAGCGCTTCGCCAACACCAGTAACCGCCACTTCGGGCGCGCCCTTGGCACGGAAATACTATCAGGCAATGCCCGCAGGCCAAATCCATGCTTGTCACACAGAGTCCTGATATCGGCCTGTATATTATCGGCAAGCTCCGGTTTTAGCGCCACACTCAAAGATAGCTGCGCCTCGCCTTCGAGGTAGGCCACGTGGCTGATGTCAGCATCGTGCTGCAGCAGAACCTGGGTGAGAACGGGCAGGGGAGAAACACCATCAATCGGCGCAGTTAGTTGTATTTTGTAAGCAGTTGACGTCACTTTAATCTCATTTAAACAGTTTATTGGCTTTGCTCAGGAAAGCGTTTCACACATCGGTTGATAGTGTAGCACCGGGATGCTTTTTATGACCACGCCATAAATCGACGGAATACCGAGTTTTCCCCGCGGTTTTTGCGAATACTTTGCTATACTTCACATTCTACCTTAACTTTGCCCTACAACTAGCTGCCATGTTATTTAACTTTAGCCACCAATCTCTTGCTCATCAGGTGGGTGTTATTGCCGCGACACTGTGTTTTTTGGTCTGTGTTGCGGTCATCAGTTTAACCTCTGTCGCCGTGCACAACTTGCAATCCCAGCAAGTATCAGAGCGGGGCGAAGCCCTGTCACAACAGCTTGCCAGTGAGGTCAACGCAGCACTGGAAACCGGGGACTTACTGGGAATTGCCGCAATTTTGCAGCGATATATCGACAATAACACGGCAATCGAAGCAGCGGTCTACGATCTCGACCGCAAGCCATTGGCCAGAGTTGGCAAGCTGGACACGGCCACCTCGCGCTACTTTCCCCAGCCCTTGCTTATTGGCACCGACAGTGCCGGAGAACTTGTGGTCGGTATAGATATGAGCCGGGCCACACAGGCGCGCCAACGGGCTAATTTGGCCATATTCGGCCTTGCTCTACTGCTCAGTTTCGGGGTGTACTGGATAGCGCGCTATTTTGGGCAGAAACACAGTGAAGAGCTGTTAGTGGCCTATGATCGCATCACTCTAAACCAAAAGCCCATGAGTCGAGACAAAAACGAGTGGCACCAGTTAAAAGCCGCCATTGACGGCCTGCCCCTTGACCTGCTCAACGCCAAACAGGCCAGTCCGCCCGCCGTAGAGCACTACAAACAGGCTGCGGTGCTGTATATTCAGCTCGATAGCCTCGCGAATTATGTTGAAACGCTGGACGAAACCGCACTGACCCGCTACACACACCAACTGCACCAAATCATCTATGGCGCGGCGGGATTTTACCAGGGCTCGCTGGAGGTGGTACGTCAGTTCGGTTTGGCGGTGTTTTTCAGTGGCGGCAATAAGGCGGGGAGCCCGGCCTTTCGCGCAGCGTCCTGCGCCTGGCTTATTCAGGAGCTGGCGGCGGAGTACCGCAAGAAAAGCCGTTTGGGCATGAACCTGTTCATGGCGGTATCGGTCAGTGATGCCGGACGCGGCGGGGAAGGGGACATCTATCCCGATCTCTACACCCAGCACGAAATCGACGAGCTACAACAGCTCTGCGCCAATAAGCCGCCCCGGGTTCTGCTCACGCAATCGGCGCAAACCGACGGCGACATTGTCAACCGTATCAGCACCCTCGAAACCGACCTTGGCAACAGCGTCACCATTGACACCTTCGAACAGCCCTACGACGACCTGCTGGAACGCCAGCTACACCTGGTGTGGCAACGCAATTTAGCGGTCAAAAAACAAAGCGATTCGCTGAGTTAGCCTTCTTTTGTCTGCGAATCAACCATTATTCCACGGCAATAGAATCCACGCGCTGAAAACCGCGCGGCAGCTTATTGCCGCGACGACCCCGTTCGCCGTGGTAGTGCTCAAGCTCCGCAAATTTAAGGCGCAAATGGCGCTTGCCAGCGTGTACGATCAGGCTTTGCTGTTCCATAATCACCGCCACCGCGAGCATATACTCCTCGCGGCTTTGCACTCTGGCAGCGGGTATATTGATTATTTTATTGCCCTTCCCGCGCGCGAGCTGGGGCAGATCCGCCAGTGGGAACAGCAACAGCCGCCCTTCGTTACTCACCGCGGCGATATAACTGTCTTCCACATTGTCCACCAGCGCCGCCTGCAGTACGCGCCCCCCCTTAGGCAAGGTTAGCGCCGCTTTACCTGCGCGGTTTTTGGTCTGCAAATCACCCAGGGTGCTGATAAAACCGTAGCCCGCATCGGAAACAAGCAAACACCGCTGGGAATCGGCACCGGTGAGCACGCTTTCGAAAGTTGCCCCGGAAGGGGGGTTGATGCGTCCGGTCAGCGGCTCGCCCTGGCCACGGGCGGAGGGCAGGTTGTGCGTTGCCACAGTATAAGCTCTGCCGGTGGAATCTAAAATCACCACGGGCTGATTCGAACGCCCGGCAACGGATAATTTGTAACGATCACCGGATTTATAACTCAGCGCAGCCGGGTCGATATCGTGGCCCTTGGCGGCGCGAATCCAGCCTTTTTCGGAAATCACCACGGTGATGGGATCGGCGCTCATTAAATCCAATTCACTAAAGGCAGTGGCTTCCTTGCGCTCGACAATTTGCGAGCGGCGCTCATCACCAAATTTCTCAGCGCAGGCTTTAAGCTCATTTTTGACCAGGGTTTTCAAACGCGCCGCGCTGCCGAGGATTTTTTCCAGGGTATCGCGCTCGGCGCTGAGTTCATCCTGCTCACCGCGGATTTTCATTTCTTCAAGCTTCGCCAGATTGCGCAGTTTCAGCTCTAAAATGGCTTCGGCCTGGATATCGGTCAAGCCAAAGCGCTTCATCAACGCCGGCTTGGGTTTATCCTCGGTGCGAATAATATGAATGACCTCATCGATATTCAGATAGGCAATCAAATAGCCTTCCAGAATATGCAAGCGCTTGCGCACCTTCTCCAGGCGGTGCTCCAGACGGCGGCGCACGGTGGCAATGCGAAACTCCAGCCATTCCTTGAGCAGCACATTAAGCGGCTTCACACCCGGGCGACCGTCGGTGCCGATCACATTGAAATTCACCCGATAGGTACGCTCAAGGTCGGTGGTGGCAAACAAATGGCTCATCAATGCCTGCACATCCACTCGATTTGAGCGCGGCACAATCACCAGGCGAGTGGGGTTTTCATGGTCTGATTCATCCCGCAGATCCGCAACCATGGGCAGTTTTTTGCTGTGCATTTGCGCGGCGATTTGCTCAAGAATCTTCGAACCAGAAACCTGATAGGGCAGGGCGCTGACAACGATTTCACCCTGCTCGCGCTCCCATGCCGCGCGCATCCGCATCGAACCGCGCCCGGTTTCATACATGGCCTGAATGCCTTTCGCCGCAGTGATGATCTCCGCATCGGTCGGGTAATCCGGCCCTTTGATGTGTTGGCACAGGTCGGCCACGCTTGCCTTGGGCGCTTCTAATAAATGCACCGCGGCGCTGACAACTTCACGCAGATTGTGCGGCGGAATATCCGTCGCCATGCCCACGGCGATGCCGGTTGTACCGTTGAGCAATAGGTTGGGCACTTGCGCAGGCAGCACTGCGGGCTCATCCAACGTACCATCAAAGTTGGCCGTCCAGTCCACCGTGCCTTGCCCCAGCTCCGAGAGCAACACATCCGCGTAGGCAGTGAGGCGTGATTCGGTATAACGCATGGCTGCGAAGGATTTGGGATCATCCGCTGAGCCCCAGTTACCCTGGCCATCGATCAAGGGATAGCGATAGCTAAAGGACTGTGCCATCAGCACCATCGCTTCGTAGGCGGCGCTATCACCGTGGGGGTGAAACTTACCGATCACATCACCCACGGTGCGCGCGGACTTCTTAAATTTCGCGCTGGCTTTTAAGCCCAACTCGCTCATGGCGTAGATGATACGCCGCTGCACAGGTTTCAGACCATCACCTATATGGGGCAGGGCACGGTCTAAAATGACGTACATGGAGTAGTCAAGGTAGGCTTTTTCAGCATATTGCTTTAGAGATACCTGCTCGACATCATCCGCCGAGGGGTCATCAATGACGGGATCGTCAAAATCGGTCACGGGACGTTTTCCTTTGTATCACGCGCCCGCAAAACATCCAACGCCGCGGTGAACACCTGCGGCGGGCTGCGTATAGCGCGATTACTCTTCAGTCTTTGAACTTTGCAAACCGACAAGCTGCTCGTTGAGATTAACGATAGAGTTCGCCATATCCACCAACAGACTGTGAATGGTCGCCGGATTGGAGCGGATCAGATCAGTGAACTGTTCCTTAGGCACTTTAACCACTGAGCAGCGCGTCTTAGCGGTAATTGTGGCGCTGCGGTCGGCTCGGGTCAAGGCAGCCATCGCACCAAAAATTTCACCCGCATTCACGCGCCCCACAACCACGCCATCAACCGAGGCCTCGGCGACACCTTCGGACAGGTTAAACACATAATCGGCGCGCTCGCCCTGGCGAATAATGATCTCACCCGGCTCAAAACGCTCAAAACCCGGTGTACTCTGGCAATCCTGTTCCGTGCGCGCCGCAGCGACGCGCATCACCAGACCTGCGTAGGTAATCAGTAGACGTGTCCATAGTTTTACCGCGTCGGTATTTTCAAACACGCGGCGCATGAATTCCAGGGTAGGGTAGCTGGCCACTCGCGCGCCGGTGTCAGAGCCGTAGTGCACCGTGGCATTTTCGCTGGTATTACCGGTGATATCCGGCAGCAAAATATCACCCTCATCAAGCACATACACGCTGCGCTGCTGATACCGCACGGCAATGGAGCCCTGTTCAACCACGTACAGTTTACTGCCATCAAAACCGCGAAAATCACCCTCGCGAGTCACCGGCACGTCCATGTAAATAGGGGGAATGTTAACAATACCCAACAGAGCGTCTACCAACCGCTTCTTCTGACGCCCCAGAATATTGAAATCTTCTGTCAATTCAAGGCTAGCGAGCATCAGCAACTCCTATTGAAACTACAAATGAAAAACTGCGCTGCCAAACCATGCCAAAACGACATCAACAACAAAAACAACGCTCTTAAGCATGTTGTACCGCAACTTGGTGACGCACACAACAACGGGTGTGTAATATGTTCAGTTTCCCAGGCGACTTTCTATACAAAAGGGTATAAACATGGCAACCGGCCCCATCCTTTGGCATTGCGACCGCCTCGAAACCTTAACCCGGATATTTCACCAGTACGGCGAACACTCCGCTATTGTTTATTTAATATCAATGAGTTATGCAATGAATGGCAGGCAGGTGGTTACGCTACGACGGGTGCCAGGGATATCACAGCTCCAGCAAAAACGTCACCGGCCCATCGTTGCACAGCGACACCTGCATATCCGCGCCAAAACGGCCGGCGGCGGTGTTGGGGTGACGCTGGCGAAGGCTTTGCAATAACTGGTCGTAAAGAAGCTCGGCATCAGCCGGCGGCATGGCGGAGGAAAAACTGGGGCGCAATCCCTTGCGGGTATCGGCGGACAGGGTAAATTGCGACACCAGCAACACGCCACCGGCAATATCGCGCACACTGGCATTCATACGACCTTGCTGATCGGCAAACACGCGATAATTGAGGACCTTCTCCAGCAGGCGCTCACCGGCGGCCAGGTCGTCGTCTTTATCCAGCCCCAACAACACCAGCAAACCCGCACCGATTTCACCGACAGTCTCACCGTCAACTACCACCCGCGCCTCGCTGACGCGTTGCAGCAGGGCGCGCATTATACGCGCCCGGCGCGGCGGCGTTCGTGTTCTTTCAACAGCTTCTTGCGGATGCGAATGCTCTCGGGCGTCACCTCCACCAGCTCATCGTCTTCGATAAACTCCAGCGCCTGTTCCAAAGTGTGGCGCACCGGTGGGGTGAGCAGCAGGTTTTCGTCCGTACCGGCAGCGCGGATGTTGGTAAGCTGCTTGGCCTTGGTGGGGTTCACCGTGAGATCATTGTTGCGACTGTGCAGACCGATCACCTGACCTTCATAGACTTCCACATTGGGGTCGACAAACAGGCGGCCGCGATCTTGCAGAGTAAACAGGGAATACGCCAGGGTTTTGCCCTTCACCATAGATACCAACACACCGTTACTGCGATGTACGATTTCCGCGCTGCTCACTGGGCCGTAGTGGTCGAATATGTGGGTCATAATGCCGCTGCCAGAGGTCAGGGTGAGGAACAGCGAGCGAAAGCCGATCAAACCGCGGGCGGGCATGATGAACTCCAAACGCACACGACCTTTGCCATCGGGTACCATGTTTTTAAGCTCCGCGCGGCGTTGACCCAACTCTTCCATGACGCTGCCCTGATGGCTGTCTTCACAATCCACCACCAGTTGCTCGTAGGGCTCACACAACTCACCGTCAATTTCCTTTTGAATAACCTCAGGGCGCGATACGCCCAGCTCAAAACCTTCGCGGCGCATGGATTCAATCAGCACCGATAGGTGCAGCTCACCCCGGCCAGAGACCACAAATTTGTCCGGGCTATCACCCTGCGCGACGCGCAGCGCCACGTTGTGAATCAATTCGCGGTCCAGGCGCTCTTTGATATTGCGCGAGGTAACGTATTTGCCCTCTTTGCCCGCAAAGGGCGAGTCGTTGACCTGAAAAGTCATGCTCACCGTGGGCTCATCCACACTGAGCGCGGGCAGGGCTTCCACATTGGCGGGATCGCACAGGGTGTCGGAAATATTGAGCGCATTGATGCCGGTGACACAGACAATATCACCCGCCTGGGCCTGCTCAACCTCCACCCGCTCAAGCCCCAAATAACCCATAACCTGCAAGACTTTGCCGTTGCGGGTCTGGCCTTCGCCGTCTATCAAGGTAACCTGGGTATTGGGTTTTAAATAGCCGCGGGTGATGCGGCCAACGCCAATCACACCCACATAACTGGAATAATCCAGTGCAGAAATCTGCATTTGCAAGGGGCCGTCGACGTCCACATCCGGCGCGGGCACGTGCTCGACAATGGTGTCAAACAGAGGTTTCATATCGCTGGCCATGTCCTCGTGCTCGATGCCGGCAATGCCTTCGATTGCCGAGGTATACACGATAGGAAAATCAAGCTGCTCATCGGTGGCGCCCAGGCGATCAAACAGATCAAACACCTGGTCGACTACCCAATCCGGGCGGGCGCCAGGGCGATCAATTTTGTTGACCACCACAATAGGACGCAAACCGCGCTCAAAGGCCTTGGCAGTAACAAAGCGGGTTTGCGGCATGGGGCCATCGACCGCATCCACCAACAGCAACACAGAATCAACCATGGACAGCACTCGCTCTACCTCGCCGCCAAAATCGGCGTGCCCTGGCGTGTCGACGATATTGATGCGGTAATCCTGCCAGTTAATTGCGGTGTTTTTCGCCAGGATAGTAATGCCGCGCTCGCGCTCCTGGTCGTTGGAATCCATGATGCGCTCGGCACCTTCGCTGCGACGATCAAGTGTGCCGGATTGCTGCAACAGGCAATCCACCAGGGTGGTTTTGCCGTGGTCAACGTGGGCGATGATGGCGATGTTTCTAAGGCGGTCTATCACGGGAATGCTCCGGGGGAAAAATGCGGCGGATTATACCGGAGTCCACAAGGCTTTGCCTGTGTTATTCCGCGAAATGATACAGGGGCGACAAAGCATGCTGACTGTCGGCGGCGACGCCCCACGGGGTTGACGGACAAAGGCGCGCCATCACTCCGTTGATGTCAGACGATTGTCGAGAAATTGCCAGGTGCGGATGATTTCCAGGGTATCTGTGGTCGCCGCGAGTTCCTTGGGAAAGGGCGGGTAGGGCGCGGCCATGCGCACAATTTTCATCGCGGCTTCATCGAGCACACCATAGCCAGAAGAGGACAGCACCTCGACCGATTCAATCGAACCATCGGCCTTTAGCGCCACTAACAGGCGCAAGCTGCCGTAAATGTTATAGCGCACCGAGGCCCGTGGGTAATAGCGATTGCCCACCGATTCCACCCGCTGACGCCAGGCCAGTAGGTAGTCGGCCTCCAAAGAGCCTTTGGCCGCTACCGAGGTGACGCGGTTGACTCGGGGACGACGCGCGTAGGCGGTGTTTTGTTCGTCGAGTTCAGCCTGCAAGCCGACGAGCTCCCGGGACAGTTGATCCAGTTCAGGGCTGATACCGAGCAAAGCGGCCTGCTGTTTGGCAATACGCTCCCTTTCACTGATGGGACGCGGCTCAGCATTGCGAATGGTGGCCACAAAGTGGGCGGAGGAACGGCGCAGATAACTGGCCTGCGGTGGCGGTGCAGGCTGCGCGGTATTGCCTATGTTCTGTTCAATCTGCGTGAATTTGTCGATGTCGGACTGCTCGCCACCACCTTGTTGGTCGTGCTCCGCCAGGTGCTGTGCATCTTCAACTTCCGCTTCCTCGCCATTACTGATGGTCACTGACAACTGTTTGGGGGGCGCGCTGTTGCGGCGGTCTTCCGCGTCAAAAGTAATACTGGCCAGCACCACAAAATGCAGAGCAATTGCCAGCGTAATTGCCACGCCCAGGCGAGAAGGGCTGGCTCGGTCGTGATAAACCGCGTAACTCACGCAGCGCCTATTTTTTGCGCAATCACCGCCATCAGGTCAGCGGCGATATTGCTGTCAAAGGCGTCATCAATTTCGCGTATACAGGTCGGACTGGTGACATTGATTTCCGTAAGATAATCGCCGATAACATCAAGTCCGGCAAAGATAAGCCCTTTTTCGCGTAAAATCGGACCAACCCGCGCGGCGATTTCCCGGTCGCGCTGGCTCAACGGCTGGGCAACACCGATACCGCCAGCAGCGAGGTTGCCTCGGGTTTCACCCTCGGCGGGAATACGCGCCAGGCAATGGGGCACGGGCTGACCATCGAGCATTAAAATGCGCTTGTCGCCATTACTGATATCTGGGATAAACGCCTGCGCCATGATGGTCTCGTTGCCCAGGCGGGTCAGAGTTTCTAAAATCACACTGAGGTTGGGGTCGCCCTGTTTTACTCTGAAAATCGAGGTGCCGCCCATGCCTTCCAGCGGTTTGAAGATCACATCGCCGTGGTGTTCGTAAAAAGCTTTCAAACGCGCGCTGTCACGGGATACCAACACTGGCGGGCAGCAGTCGGGAAATTGCGTGGCAAATACCTTTTCGTTGCAATCGCGCAGGCTTTGGCAGCGATTGACAATCAACGTACCTTCGCGCTCGGCGGCTTCCAAAATGTAGGTGCTGTAAACGTACTCCGGGTCAAAGGGCGGGTCTTTGCGCATGAGTACCACATCCAGCGCACTAAGCTCACCCTCTTGCGCCTCGCCCAGGGTATAAAAATCCGCCGGATCGCGCCGCACTTCAAGCGCTCGCCAACTCGCTTTGGCGACACCCTGATCCAGATACAAATCCTGCTGGCGCATATAAAACAGAGACCAGCCCCGATCCTGCGCCGCCCACAGCATCGCCAGGGTGGTGTCTTTTTTGTAGTTGAGGGTTTCGATAGGGTCCATCACGACCCCAATGCTAATGCTCATACACAGATCCGTTTTGACAGGGCTTGTACGGTACGCAATCGCTGTGACCAGCGCAAGCGAGGAGGGCTTGTTTTAGTCTAAAAGCGCCATATCGCCCCATACCGACTGCACAATTGCCAACGCCGCCAGCGGCGCGGTTTCCGTGCGCAGCACCCGCGGCCCCAGGGTCAAGGGAACAAAATTCCGCTCCCGCGCACATTCAATTTCAGCTTCGCTTAAGCCACCTTCCGGGCCAATTAACACAGCGAGACTCGATGGCTGTACGTCACTTGGCAGAGCGCTGGCGCGGTGGTGCAAAACCAGCTTTAACTCCGCATTGGTGAGCGCCAACCAGCTTTCTAAATTGACGGGGTCGTGGATTTCTGGCACGCGATTGCGACCACATTGCTCACAGGCACTGATTGCCACACCCTGCCAATGCCGACGTTTTTTGTCCTGCCGCTCGCCTTTGAGTTTCAAGCCACAGCGCTCGGTGGCCAGCGGCGTAATCTCACTAACCCCAAGCTCGGTGGCTTTTTGAATGACAAAATCCATGCGCTCGCCGCGGGACATGCCGATGCCAAGATGCACCGCCAGCGGCGATTCCCGCTCCTGCTGGCTGCGCTCACCAACTTGCACAATGACAGCTTTTTTTTCAATTTCGATGATTTTGGCGTTGCAATCCCCGCCATTACCGTCAAATAAGATCACCTCTTCGCCGACCCGCATGCGCAGCACACGGGCGATATGAGCACTGACTTTGTCATCCAATACCAGCGGACCATCGCCGCAAAGAGTCTTGCTGGAGTAAAAGCGTGGTATAGACATGACGGTTCTCAGTTGGGCAGTTACCCCGATAGCGCCGCGCGGCATCTTTCGGGAAACTGAATCTACGCCCCCAGATTATTAAGAATCTGCACCGTCGGGTCGGCCTGGTTCATGGAGTAAAAATGCAAACCCGGGGCGCCGCTATCGATCAGAGTTTGGCACAGTTGTGTGACCACTTCGATACCAAAATCGCGGATGCTTTGCTGATCGTCGCCAAAACCTTCGATGCGCTGGCAAATCCATCGGGGGATTTCCGCACCGCAGTTACGGGAAAACCGTGCGAGGTTTTGGAAGTTTGTGATCGGCATGATACCCGCGTAAATCGGCTTATCAATACCCATAGCCGCGCAGCGATCCATAAAGTAGAAATACGACTCTACATTGTAGAAATACTGGGTGATCGCGCTGTCGGCGCCCGCATCAAACTTACCTTTTAAGTAGTAAATATCCTTATCGTAGCTTTCCGCCTGGGGATGAATTTCGGGATAGGCCGCTACTTCAATATGAAAGTGATCGCCGGTGCGCTCGCGGATAAACGCCACAAGCTCGTTGGCATAAATCACATTGAAACCGCCCATGCCCGAGGGTACATCGCCGCGCAGAGCAACCAATCGGTTGACGCCGATAGCTTTGTATTCCTCAAGTAAACGGGCGATGGTTTCCTCATCGTCTCCGCCAACGCTCAAGTGGGGCGCAGCATCCACACCGCTCTCGTGCAGGCGCTTGACCACACCGAAGGTCGAGTCGCGTGTGGTACCACCTGCGCCATAGGTTACTGACATAAACTCCGGCGAAAACGCGGAAAACTTAGGGGCAATGTCGTTTAACAAGCGGTCTTTTCCCGCCGCACTTCGGGGCGGGAAAAACTCGAAAGACAGGTGTTCCAAAGAGCCTGACATGGCGTATCCTTAGTACTTGTAGTGGTCGGTTTTAAAGGGCCCATCCACTGACACATTGATATATTTAGCCTGTTCTGGCGTAAGCCTGGTCACCACGCCACCAAAGCCTGCCACCATATGTGCAGCGACTTCCTCATCCAGTTTTTTGTCAAGCACAGCAACGCTCAAGGCCGAGGCTTTTTCCTCGGCGGGAAGATCGGCATACTTGCGCTCGTACAAATACATTTGCGCCAACACCTGGTTTGCAAACGAACCATCCATAATGCGCGAGGGGTGACCGGTGGCGTTGCCCAGGTTCACCAGGCGACCTTCAGATAACAGAATTAAGTGGTCGTTAGCTGCACGATCACGGTAGATCTTGTGTACTTGCGGCTTGATCTCTTCCCATTGCCAGTGCTCACGCATATAAGCGGTGTCGATTTCATTGTCAAAGTGGCCGATGTTACAGACCACCGCGCCAGACTTCAGCGCCTTGAGCATGGGCGCATCGCAAACATTGAAGTTACCCGTGGTAGTGACCACCAGGTCGGTGTTTTGTAACAAATCGCGATTCACGCCATCATCGGCACCGGTGTTCACGCCATCAATATAGGGCGATACCACCTCAAAACCGTCCATACAGGCCTGCATGGCGCAGATCGGGTCGATTTCCGACACGCGCACCACCATGCCTTCCTGGCGCAGTGACTGAGCAGAACCCTTACCCACATCGCCGTAACCCACCACCAGTGCTTTCTTACCGGCCATCAGGTGATCAGTACCGCGCTTGATGGCATCGTTCAGGCTGTGACGACAGCCGTACTTGTTGTCGTTTTTGGACTTGGTGACGGAATCGTTCACGTTCACTGCAGGTACTTTCAGGGTGCCCGCTTCCAGCATTTCCTGCAAACGGTGTACCCCTGTAGTTGTCTCTTCGGTGATGCCGTGGATCTTATCGAGCATCCCGTGGTATTTATCGTGCAGCATAGCGGTCAAGTCGCCGCCATCATCCAGCACCATATTGGCATCCCAGGGTTGGCCGTCCTTCAAAATGGTCTGTTCGATACACCATTCGTACTCTTCCTCGGTTTCACCTTTCCATGCAAAAACCGGCACACCCGCAGCAGCCATCGCGGCGGCGGCGTGATCCTGGGTGGAGAAGATATTACAAGATGACCAGCGCACCTCGGCACCCAACTCCAGCAGGGTTTCAATCAAAACGCCGGTTTGGATAGTCATATGGATGCAGCCCAGGATGCGCGCTCCCGCCAGGGGCTTGCTGGCGCGGTATTTTTCGCGCAATGCCATCAGTGCGGGCATTTCGCCCTCGGCAATATCGAGTTCACGGCGTCCCCAATCGGCGAGGCTGATGTCGGCCACTTTGTAGTCAGTGGAATTTACAGGTACGGCTGTGTTCATGGTGTATTCCTCTTTACGGATGCGCTTACAAAGCAGCGCGCAATAATTCAGCTTTGTCGGTGACTTCCCAGCTAAAGTTCGGCAACTCGCGGCCAAAATGGCCATACGCGGCGGTGTCGCGATAGATGGGACGCTTCAAATTCAACATCTCAATCAAACCCTTGGGGCGCAGATCAAAATGCTCGCGCACCAACTCGGCAATGCGAGTGTCGGGCAGCTTGCCCGTACCGAAGGTGTTGATGGCAACCGATGTCGGCTCGGCCACACCGATAGCGTAGGAAATCTGAATTTCACAGCGATCCGCAAGCCCTGCAGCGACGATATTTTTTGCCACATAGCGACCGGCATAGGCCGCCGAGCGATCCACTTTGGAGGGGTCTTTACCCGAGAACGCGCCGCCACCGTGACGCGCCATACCGCCGTAGGTATCGACAATAATTTTACGACCCGTCAAGCCCGCATCACCCACGGGGCCGCCAATGATGAACTGACCGGTGGGATTGATGTGGTACAGCGTGTTATCGTGCAGCCATTCCTCAGGCAATACCGGCTTGATGATTTCCTCCAGCACCGCTTCATGGATCTCGGCCTGGCTGATGTCTTCGTCGTGCTGAGTGGAGAGCACGACCGCATCAATCGCCACTGGCTTGTCATTTTCGTAGCGCAGCGTGACCTGACTTTTTGCATCGGGACGCAACCAGGGCAGAACACCGGCTTTACGCAACTGCGCCTGACGCTCCACCAAGCGGTGAGAGTAATACAGCGGCGCGGGCATCAACACGTCGGTCTCGTTGGTGGCATAGCCAAACATCAGACCCTGATCGCCAGCGCCCGCCTCCTTGTGCTCGTCTTCATCCACACCCATGGCAATATCTGGCGACTGCTTGCCGATGGCGTTAAGCACCGCGCAGGAGGCGCCATCAAAACCAATTTTGGAGCTGTTGTAGCCAATATCCAGCACCACTTCGCGCACAATGTCTTCTAAATCCACGTAGGTATCGGTAGTAACCTCACCCGCAACCACCACCATACCGGTTTTCACCAGCGTTTCTACGGCAACGCGCGCCCCGGGATCATCTTTGAGGATAGCATCTAAAATCGCATCGGAAATCTGGTCGGCCATTTTGTCGGGATGCCCCTCAGACACAGACTCGGAAGTAAAATTGTTGTACAGACTCACATTATTCTCCTTGGTAAAGTGCTTAAAGTGTCAACGCGTCAGCATCAGCCTGCCCACAAGACATTAACTGAATGTAAACACCGTTAAATGGGATGAGAGTAGTCACTGTGATATTTGACAAACCCCACGTGACTGCGCAAGCACCCACGCTGACCGGATAGCATCGTAATTATCTTTCACCCGGATCCCGCCCGACCCATAAACCTCAGAGGTAATCAGCAAACCGTCGGTAAAGAACGGTCGGGCATACTTACAAACACCTGCACCTTCAGAGGTGCCTTTATACTGTGACATCGCACCATAATAGCGATATTGCCGCGGATTTTGAAGTCTCCCGTAGCCGTAGATGCCTTATCTCACGAAATAAAATGTACTTTTTCTAAGTTTCCCCTATTCACGCAGGGCTTCTTTGATACTGGCGCGGCCTGGGCAGTATCGGGCATAACACCGAGCCGCGCGTAGCATTTGCGGGACAACAACTGAATTAACCCGGATATTTCACCAGTAAATGGAATTTACGGACAAAAGGCCTTCGAGCGTTGCTCAAACATCATGAAATGCGTAGCGGTAGCTATGGTTTGAGTGATTTTGGGCAAGATTCGAAGTCATTTTTTTCGAAATAGGTATAAATTGCACATGTGTTTTTGCTGCCATTCATGACATAACAAGGTAGCCGCCGTACTGGTGAAATATCCGGGTTAAATCGCCGCCAGACAGCTTTTTACCCGCAATGACCCTCGCACTTTAGTGATAGGCATTGCTGCGCGGCGCGCGATAAGGGAAAATAGCGCCTTTTTCAGCCGCTTTGCGCAACATACTGCAAGCCGCTCCCAAATTGCCACCTGGAGAACCTCCTATGCCCTCTCGTTTAGAACTCGCAAATGCCATTCGCGTTTTGAGTATGGATGCCGTACAACAAGCCAACAGCGGCCACCCCGGCGCACCCATGGGCATGGCCGACATCGCCGAAGTGCTGTGGAATGACGCACTGGTACACAACCCGGCAAACCCGAACTGGGCCAACCGCGATCGCTTTGTGCTCTCCAATGGCCACGGCTCCATGCTGCTGTATTCACTGCTGCACCTATCCGGTTATGAACTGCCCATCAACGAACTGCGCAACTTCCGCCAGCTGCACAGTAAAACCCCCGGCCACCCCGAATACGGTTACGCCCCCGGCGTTGAAACCACGACAGGCCCGCTGGGGCAGGGTGTCGCCAACGCCGTGGGCATGGCGCTAGCTGAAAAAACACTGGCTGCACAATTTAATCGCGACGACTTTAACGTGATCGACCACTACACTTACGTCTTTTTAGGCGACGGCTGTTTGATGGAAGGCATTTCCCACGAAGTCTGCTCGCTGGCGGGCACACTGGGGCTGGGCAAACTGATCCTGTTTTATGATGACAACGGCATCTCCATCGATGGCGAAGTTGAGGGCTGGTTCTCCGATGACACCCCCGCGCGTTTCGAAGCCTATGGCTGGCAGGTCATTCCCGCGGTGGATGGCCACGATGCAGACGCCATCGCCAAGGCGCTGGCCAGCGCCAAAGCTGAAACTGACAAACCCAGCCTGATCTGCACCCGCACGGTGATCGGCAAAGGTTCACCCAATAAAGAAGGCAGTGAATCGGTGCACGGCGCCCCCCTGGGAGCCGATGAAGTGGCTGCGGTACGCGAAAACCTGGGTTGGAAACACGAGCCCTTTGTAATTCCCGATGACATCTACGCCGCCTGGGATGCCCGCGAGCGCGGCGCGCACCAGGAAGCGCAGTGGACCCTGAAAATGGAACAGTACGCACAGGCTCACCCGACACTTGCCGCCGAGCTGAACCGTCGTCTGGCCGGTGACCTGCCGGCGGATTTTGCCCAACAAGTCAGCGATTACGCCGCGCGGTGTCAGGCGGCGGGGGAATCCATCGCCTCGCGCAAGGCCTCGCAAAACACACTGAACGCCTTCGGCCCATTGTTGCCCGAATTACTCGGCGGCTCCGCGGATCTGGCAGGCTCCAACCTTACCCTGTGGAGCGGTTCAAAAGGTATCAGCGCAGGGGATGCCAGCGGCAACTACGTTTACTACGGCGTACGCGAATTCGGCATGTCGGCAATGATGAACGGCATGGCGCTGCACGGCGGTTTCGTACCCTACGGCGCAACCTTCCTGATGTTTATGGAATACGCCCGCAACGCGGTGCGCATGGCCGCCTTGATGAAGCAGCGCGTGTTGTTTGTCTACACCCACGACTCCATCGGCCTCGGTGAAGACGGCCCCACGCACCAGCCGGTAGAGCAGCTCACCTCGCTGCGCTCAACGCCAAACCTTTACACCTGGCGACCCTGTGATACGGTGGAATCCGCCGTGGCCTGGGGGCAGTCCGTTATGCGTGACAACGGCCCGAGCGCGTTGATTTTCTCGCGCCAGAATTTACCGCATCAGGCGCGCAGCCAGGAGCAGGTCGATGCTATCGCCCGCGGCGCTTATATTCTGCGCGACTGCGAGGGCAAGCCCGAGCTGATTTTGCTGGCCACAGGCTCTGAAGTAGCACTGGCGATGAGTGCTGCCGAGCAATTAAGCAATGCCGGACGCGCGGTACGTGTAGTATCCATGCCCTGTGCCGAAGCCTTTGCCGCCCAGGATGCCAGCTACCGCGAAGCGGTTTTACCCAGCGATGTACTGGCGCGCGTGGCCGTGGAGGCAGCCCATCCCGATTACTGGTATCGCTGGGTTGGCCTCGACGGACGCGTCATTGGCATAGACAGCTTCGGCGAATCTGCACCCGCGGCGCAATTAATGCGGGAATTTGGCTTCACGGTGGAGAACGTCGTCGCCACCGCCCAGGAATTACTGGACTAAACCCCCGGTGCTTCGACTTGCCATCAACGGCTTTGGCCGCATTGGTCGCTGCGTGCTGCGCGCACTTTACGAAAGTGATTTGCGCCACAGCCTGCAAGTGGTCGCCATCAATGAATTAGCCGATGGCGCCACCGTGCGCCATTTGCTCAAATACGATTCTTCCCACGGCAAGTTTGCGCTACCGGTAAGCGGTGATGAGGCTTATTTACGTGTGGGCGATGACGCCATCCGCCTGCTGCGCGAGGCTGACATCGACAAACTGCCCTGGGGCGAGATGGGTGTCGATATGGTGCTGGAATGCTCGGGCGCGTTTTCCGATCGTGCCAGCGCCGAAAAACACCTGGCACAGGGCGCAGGCAGGGTGCTGTTTTCCCAGCCCGCCGAAGCCAGTGTAGACGCCACCATTGTGTATGGCGTCAATCATCAGCAATTATCCAATGATCACCGCATTGTATCGGCGGCCTCATGCACCACCAATTGTATCGTGCCGGTGCTTGACGCCCTGAACGATGCGCTGGGAGTGGTCTTTGGTAGTATTACCACCATTCACTCGGCGATGAATGACCAGCCAGTGCTCGATGCCTACCACCATACCGATCTTCGCAAAACCCGCGCCGCAGGGCAGTCCATCATTCCGGTGGACACCGCCCTCGCCAAAGGTATAGCACGTATCCTGCCCTATACCGAAAATCGCCTCAGCGCCCAGGCGGTGCGGGTTCCCACGCAGAATGTATCGGCGATGGATCTCACCGTGCAACTGCACCGCGCCACCAGCGTCGACGCGGCAAATCGCGTACTGCAAGACGCGGCGCAATCACGTTTTAACGGGGTGCTGGGCATCACCGACGAGCCTTTGGCGTCTTGTGATTTCAACCACGACTGCCGCTCGGGCATAGTTGACACCAATCAGACCCGTTTAAGTGGTGAACATTTACTCAAAGTGCTGGTATGGTTTGATAATGAATGGGGCTATGCCAACCGCATGTTGGACGTAGCTCACCACTGGCAACAGCAGATAGCGGGCACAAGCCCTGGAGGTAAACCATGACTCTGGCAGTAAAATTGATGGCGGATTTGGACTTATCCGGCAAGCGCGTACTGATTCGCGAAGACCTGAACGTACCGATTAAGGATAGCTCGGTCAGCTCCGACGCCCGGATTCGCGCGGCACTTCCCACGGTGCAGGCAGCACTGGATGCCGGCGCAAAGGTCATGCTGATGTCACACCTTGGCCGCCCCACCGAGGGTCAGCCCGAGCAGCAATACTCCCTGATGCCCGTGGCGCGCCACATGAGCGAACTACTGGACAAAAAAGTGCGTTTAGTCGCCGATTGGCGTAACGCCGAGGCCGCCGAGGGTGAAGTCGTGTTACTTGAAAACGTGCGCTTCAACGAAGGTGAAAAGAAAAACGACGAAAGCCTGGCTAAAGATTACGCAAAGCTCTGTGATGTGTTTGTGATGGATGCCTTCGGCACCGCCCACCGCGCCCAGGCCTCAACCTACGGCGTTGCACAATTCGCTCCGGTTGCCTGCGCTGGCCCCCTGCTGGCCGGTGAATTGAACGCCCTGGAAGCAGCGCTCAGCAATCCCGCACGCCCAATGGTGGCAATTGTGGGCGGCTCAAAAGTATCCACCAAGCTCACCGTGCTTGAAGCCCTATCAGACAAAGTCGATCAACTGATTGTTGGCGGCGGCATCGCCAACACCTTTTTGGCGGCAGCGGGCAAGCCCGTGGGTGAATCACTGTGCGAGCACGACTTGTTGGACGCCGCCAAAACACTAATGGCAAAAACCAGTATCCCACTGCCTGAGGATGTGGTCACCGGCAAAGCCTTTTCTGAAAGCACGCCAGCCGAGCATAAAAGCGCCGATGATGTCGCCGATGACGATATGATTTTTGATATCGGCCCCAAAGCCCGCGCCCAGGTCAGCGAACTGCTCAGCAAGGCAAAAACCATTTTATGGAACGGCCCCGTGGGCGTGTTTGAATTTGAACAGTTTGCAGGCGGTACCGAAGCGCTCAGCAAGGCCATTGCCGAGAGTGACGCTTTTTCCCTAGCGGGTGGCGGCGACACCCTGGCGGCGATTGATAAATTCGATATTGCCGACCAGGTGTCGTATATCTCCACCGGCGGTGGGGCGTTTTTGGAATATGTGGAAGGAAAAACCCTGCCCGCGGTAGCCATTTTAACTGAGCGCGCCAAGGACTAAACCGTCGATGAGCGAGGCCAGCAGTGAAGCTACCGCGTCGTTTTCTCTACCGACTACGGTAGAAAAACTTCGCGCTACACTGCCGGCTCTCGATCGCGCTACGGCGTACCCCGATCCGCTGCTGCTAAGATTCTGTGCCCTGTACGGCATCGATTTTAGTCAGCAGCGCGAGGGTATCACCCATTTTATGGGGCGCATAAGCTCTGGTGACTATAAGCTCTGCACCCATGTGTATAGACAAAAAAACGCCAAAGCCACTTTACTGTTGGTACACGGCTATTTAGATCACAGCGGTTTATACGCCCATCTAATTGGCTGGGGTCTGGATCGCGGCTTCAATGTGATTATTTTTGACCTGCCCGGTCACGGCCTGTCAACCGGCGCAACAACGGCAATCAACAGCTTTGGCGAATACGCCCAGGCCATAGACGATGTGGTAAGCACCTGTCAGCTCGACCAGACCCATTGCATCGTTATGGGACAGAGCACTGGCTGCGCCGCACTATTGGAATATGCCAGAAACTGTGACTACGTTTTTCAACACACCATTTTTCTTGCGCCACTGCTACGTCCGATAAAATGGCACAGCATTTGGTGGTTGCACTTACTGGCAGGCAGGTTTATTAAATCTGTGCCACGGCGCTTCAACAGCAACTCCGGTGAAGAACAATTCAACGCCTTTTTAAAAGCCGACCCACTGCAAAGCCACAGTATTTCCAGTAAATGGGTGGGCGCACTAAAACGCTGGTTAGCGACCCTGCACTATGAACCAGTGGGTATTCCCTCGGCATTGATTATACAGGGCGATGACGACAACACCGTAGACTGGCGCTGGAACTTACCGCGCTTTGAAAAACTGCTGCCCAACGCACAAGTGATGATCCTCAACAGAGCCCAACATCACCTCGCCAACGAAACGTCAGAGCTGCGCGCCTGTTATTTGCGGGTGGTGGAAGATTATCTGACCTGAAGCTCTTGGCGCAGCTCCGACTAATCGGACACTGCCTCAGGCTTTAGCGGACAAACTCGGCACTGCTTCCAGGGTCGCCACTAACCAGGTATAAAAACTGCCTACACTGGCAATCTCCACTTTTTCATCCGGTGAATGGGGAAAGCGGATGGTGGGGCCAAAAGAGATCATATCCCAGTTGGGATAGATGCCACCTAAAAGGCCGCATTCCAAACCCGCGTGGATGCTGCGCAGTGCCGGTGGTTCGCCAAACAGCGCCTCGCCGGTTTTTTGCATAACAGCGAGAATTCGAGAATCGAGATTCGGCTGCCAACCGGGGTAGGCACCTTCATAGACGCCCTCGCCACCTGCCAGTAAAAACAGGTCGCTTATTTGTTGGGCCAGTTCATCGCGGGCGCTATCAACGGATGAGCGCAGTAAAAAGTCAAAATGAACAGCCTGCTGCTTCATTTCCACAATCGCCAAATTGCTGGAAGTTTCCACCAAGCCCTCCATATCCAGGCTCATACGATAAACCCCATTGGGGGCAGCATTCATGACGGCCAGAAAACGCTGCTTGGAAGCCTGGTTCAGCGCTGTGTACGTTTCACCGCCATCGTATTCGACAACTGTCAGGGCGATATCAGGCTCTACCTTGGCGTATTCTGCGTGCAACATCGCCATAAACTCGGTGAGTCTGGCGCGCACCGCTGCAATATCTTTTGGCTCACAGGCAATAATTGCCGATGACTCTCGGGGAATCGCGTTGCGCAAATTACCGCCACTGAAATCACACAATTTGATGGCCGGGCTATCGATGAACGTTAAAAATCGCGCCAGCAATTTATTGGCATTACCGCGCTGACAGCTGATATCCACCCCCGAATGACCGCCTTTCAAACCGCGCAACTGGATTTGATAGAGCGCCATGGCATCGTCCATCGCTTCGCGCGCAACGGGCAGCTGAAAAATACCGTCGACACCACCAGCGCAGCCGATATACAGCTCTTTTTCATCCTCGGAATCGAGGTTTAATAAAATCTCGCCAGACAGGCTCTTATCACTCAAACCAAACGCACCAGTCATGCCGGTTTCTTCATCGCAAGTAAACAGCGCCTCGATTGGCCCGTGCTTTATGGTTTGATCGGCCAGCACCGCCATAACCGCCGCAACGCCAATGCCATTGTCTGCACCCAGGGTTGTGCCTCGTGCGGTAACCCACTGCCCATCGATGTAAGCCTGAATGGGGTCCCTGGTAAAATCGTGGTCAACGTCACTGTTCGCCTGTGGCACCATATCCAAATGCGATTGCAGGATGACCCCAGGGCAGTCTTCACACCCTGCGTGCGCAGGCTTTTTGATAATCACATTGCCCACATCGTCTCTAAAGGTCTCAAGCCCTAAGCTGCGGCCAAATTCCAACATAAAGGCCTGAATAGCCTCTTCGTGTTTCGATGGCCTGGGGATTTGGGTGAGCTGGTAGAAGTTGTCCCAAACGGCTTTGGGTTCGAGAGTGCTAAGGGGATGAGTCATAGTATGCTCCGCCAGAAAAGTGGATGTTATCGTTACTGGCCAGGATTATGCCACAGAGCTAACCCGGATATCTCACCAGCACGGCGGCTGTTTTGCTATTTTTATTTAATATCAATGAGTTAGGTCATAAATAGCAGCAAAACGACCTTGGCCAGGACACACCAAACCACAACCACCAGCGGTGAGAGACGCCATATTGCGAGCAGCCCGAAGCCAACCGCGGCAATGACCAGGTCACCCAAGCCGCTTATTCCAGAGGTGAAGATAGGATTGTACAGCGCCGCAGCCAACAAACCCACAACAGCGGCGTTTACCCCAGCGATAGCCCGGCTGGCCAGCGGGTTGTGCGAAACCGCCGACCAAAAAGGCAAAACCCCAAGAATCAACAAAAACCCGGGTAAAAACATAAAACCCAGTGCCACCACGGCCATAAGCCAGGCGCTTTGCTCTCCCCCTATAACGGAACCCAAAAAAGCCGAAAACGCAAACAGGGGGCCAGGGATGGCCTGAGATGCGCCATAACCCGCTAAAAACTGCTCAGGACTTATCCAGCCCGGTGCAACGATAGAATCCTGTAACAACGGCAAGACGACATGCCCACCGCCAAAGACCAGGGCGCCCGCCTGATAAAAAGCGCTGGCCACCGAAGGAAGGTCAGGCTTTGCGGTCGCCAAGATTGGCAGGCCGATGAGCAGCGCGGCAAATATCGCAATGCACCAAAGGCCAACACCACGCCCGTAGGCAATAGGTATTTTATGGGTATCATCGGGAGCAGAAATATTGCGAAATACCAGCATACCGGCAAAAGCGGCGCAGACCACGACAAGGAGCTGAACCACCGTTGAGGAAACGACCAGCAACGCCGCAAGCGCCAATACCGCGATGACTCGCCTGGGAACGTCGGGGCAGAGCGTTTTCGCCATACCGAGCACGGCATCAGCGACTACAGCGCAGGCCACAAGCTTTAGCCCGTGAATTACTGCGACGCCGACAGGATCCGACAGCATTGGCAGGGCAGCCGAAAATGCAATAAGCACCATGGCCGAGGGTAGCGTAAAAGCCAAGAACGCCAGGAGCGCACCCAGCCAGCCCCCGCGCAGCAGGCCGAGGCAAAACCCCAATTGACTGCTGGTAGGCCCAGGCAGAAATTGACAGATGGCAAGCAGCTGCCCAAACTGATTGTCGCTGAGCCAGCCGCGGCGCTGTATCAGCTCTTTGCGGAAATACCCCAAATGAGCGACCGGGCCACCAAAAGAGCTAAGACCCAGTTTTAAAAACGCGAGGAATACCTCGATTGGGCTTCCATTATTATTGTTTTTGCCTGCAACTTCATTCATACGACAAGGCTTTCCTACAATTGGCGCAACGGCATGCGGCACCGAACCCGGCCGACAAAGCCCACAGGCTACCACTACTCAGTGCGGCAAAAATACAGAGATCACCGCTGATTCATGCGCGCCCGCATTGGCCAAAATATACAAGCGACACCGCTGCCGATCAGTATACCGGCAACGGTTTCAGTTCGCGACTGGAAGCAGCGGTGAGAGATGCTGTCTAAAAATTCAGCTCATAACTCAAAGACACGGTACGACCGCGACCGGAGAAATAACGATCATCGCGGTTCTGGTACTGGGAGTACAGCGTTTCGTATTCTTTATCCAGCAGGTTTTGAACACCCAGACCAAAGGTTCCCACGCGACTATCATAGGCCAGGCTCAGATCAACCAGGGTAAAGCCTTCAAATACAGCACGCTCGTCCGTAGCGGCGCGAAGGCCCTTTTGGGTGCGATCTTCCAGTCTGGAAATCTGTAATTTACCGTTAACAGCACCCCAGTTCCCCATGGCAAAGACATTGAGTCGATCCGGCGCCTGGTTATTGTGGGACATATCGGTATCGACAGAGCCATCACCATCGGCATCGTACTGGCCTTCCACGTGAGCATAGTTCATACCGAGCATGAGCTGGTCGGAAACCTCATAGCTAACAATAATGTCGTAACCTTCTATTTCCTGCTTCTCACGCTTTACCACATAGATGCCATTGTCGTCTTTAAGACGCGAACCCAGATCGGTGTCAGACCAGTAGTAGGACAGCTGGGCGCTCCAGCCATAGGCGTCATAGTTCAGACCGATTTCCTTGTTTTCAGTAATCACCGGCTCCAGATCGATAAAATCATCGACATCCAGACCGGGAACATCAATGGCGCGCAGAATACGACCCACATCTGCCATATCAAAGCCTTCCGCATAAGAAGCGTACACAGCCAGAGCATCGGTAAGGTTGTAGACCACACCCACATTGCTCAGCAGCTCTTTGTAATCCGGCTCACCGCCCTGAACGAAGGTGCTGTTTTCTGAGGGCAGAGTGACAAAATCGTCCACATCCAGGGTTGCGTTTTCATGGCGCAGACCCGCCGCCAAAAGTAAACTGTCATTCACCTTATATTCGAGCTGCATAAACGGCGACACGGCAATCAGGTTCATTTTAGGAACCCAGACACGCCCAGTTACAGGAAGCGTCTGCATGCTTTCGTCCGTTGTATAGTCCAAGCCGAACATGGTGCGCAGGCCGTCAACCTCTGCGAGGTTCTGGTACTCATAAGACAGCTTGATACCGAATTTCTCGGATTCAATTTGAGACTGATCGAGGATCGCAGGACCTCCGGGTGTCAAAGCCCAGCGACGATTTATCGACCCTTCAAACAACGCTTCATAATCCTGAAAGTACAACTGAGCCAATAATTTGCCGCCGAACAGGTCATCGTGACTGTAATCTAAAGAGAGGGTCGCAACATCGTTTTTGGCGGGCTCGCCGTAAATGTCGCTGGTATCATTGCGCCTGCTGGTTGCGTAGATGCCTGCATCACGATCCCCAGGAACGTTTTCCAGCTTGCCGTTATTTTCCAGCTCGTAATCATTCAGCATCAGCTGGATGCGCTGTGCGTCAGTAATACTGTAGCCAAGCTTTGCATAGAAATCCCGAGACTCGGAATCCTGCAACTCACCCTGGGCGGTTCGATACCCAATGCGACGATTATCCGCATCGTAGAAAATACCGCGCTCGTGCCAGGCCACTCCGACCACCGCGTCCAGATCACCGGAGACGATATCACCAATATAGGTGAGTTTGTGGCCCATGGAATTACCATCGAATTTGTCATTGCTGGTCATGCGCGCTTTGACAGTGTTATTCCATTCGCCCCCGCCCTGTGCGCTGCGTGTAATCAGGTTGACGACGCCGCCAGTAGCACCGATACCCTGTACGGCATTGGCACCCTGGATGACCTCGATACGCTCCAGAAAATCGCTGTCTATGGTAAAGCCATCGCGCAGGCCGTCGCGCAGGGAATTGTGCTGGGGAACACCGTCGATCATTAACAGCGCATTTTTACCACGCAGGGTTTCCGCGCCGCCGGACATCTTCTGTGAACTCGGTGCAAAACCCGGCACTGTGCGGCTCAGAATGCCGGTAACCGTATCATCCACCGTCGACTGCAAGGTAATCAGCTCTTCATCGACAATGGAAACCGTATTGGGAATGGTGGATTCAGGCTTGGCCATACGACTGGCGGTAACAATCACTTCCTCTACAACAGCTTCCTGCGGTTGCGCCATGGCGATAGTCGGTATCGAAGCAAAGGTCAGTAAAACGGGGGTTACACAAATCGTGCGCTTTGGCATCGGCGATCTCTCCATAGGAATACAATAGCGCCACGTGGCGGAAGCCACATCAGCAGAGGGATTGTGTCATACCAGTGATAGACTGACAACGATTCTCATTCCCCTTATCGCCGGCACCAGAGTTAAGCAGCAGTGATGCGCGAAAAAAATCCCGCGCCAACAGTACCTAAAAGGCCACGCGGCCGCTCATCGCACCGCCATAGCGGGGGGCTGTCAGCCGAATACAAAGAGTTCAATACGCTTGCCAAAAAGCTCGGCAGCAAACTAAAGCTGTTGGGCTCGCGAGCAAAGAGCGGTCATTCTCCCTGTATTCTATGTGTCATTGTTCTTCCTATACTTTGAAACCTGTTGTATGCTCATCCGCTGATCCGGCAAATAATCGAGTAAAAAAGTATGGATATGGAAATTTGGTTTCAGTTCGGGCTGTTCTGGGCTTTTGTTGCGGCATCTGGCTTCTTCTCAAGTTCCGAAACAGCATTGTTCTCCCTGAACAGTTTTCAGCTGGAGCAGATGAAGCACGATGACAACCCGAACCTCAGTCTCGTCAAACGTCTGTTGAGCGAACCCAGGCGACTCATCGTTACCATTCTTATCTGCAACGAGTTCGTCATCGTGGCCTCGTCGGTGCTGTCGGCGTCCATCATCATCGAGACGCTGGGCCCCGAATACTCCTACCTGAACTTATTCGTGGCGGTGCCAGCGCTGTTGCTGTTTGGTGAGATCACGCCGAAAACCCTTGCACTCAAGCACAATATCGCCTTCGCAAGCGTGCAGTCGCGGCCGATTTACCTGTGCTCGAAGGTGATCTTCCCGCTTCGCTGGATCGTCAGGCTGGTAGCCGACCGGCTGACCACCCTGATCGTCGGCAGCGAGCTCAATCGCGGCAACATCGTCACCGAGGACATGATCAGGACCCTGACCCACGAGGCAGAATCTGAAGGGGTGCTCGATCACCAGGAGGCGAAGTTCGTCGACCATATTTTCGAGTTCGGGTACAAACTGGTCAGCGATGTGATGACACCGCGATCGGTTATCAGTTTTATTTCAGTAGATATGCCACTGTCGGAGATTTTCAATACCATACGCAACACCCGACACGTAGCCTTTCCCGTTTACCGCGGCAGCCGGGACAATGTAATTGGCATTCTGTTCGCCCGCGACCTCCTCGGCGTCAACTCAAACCACACCAAAGGTGAAGAGCCTACCCTTGAGTCATTCTTGCGAAAACCTTATCTCGTTTCGCAAAACAAGCCCGCCATCGAGCTATTCAACTTCTTCAGAGAAAGCAAGCGCAGCTTTGCGTTGGTTGTTGACGAATTCGGCGGCATTGTAGGTCTCGTCAACATGAAAGATCTGCTCGGTCAGATCTTCGGGCGAATACGTTCCCTATCCTCAGCCGCAGCGATTCGGGACATTACCTTTGTCGAAGACAAAAATGTTTACATTCTCGATGGCGAAATTGATCTCCACGACTTCAATAGAGGTTTCGATCTAAAACTGGAGAAGGACGGTGTCCGTTCTCTCGCCGGCTACGTTCTGAATCTTCACGGCGAATTGCCAGCGGTGGATACAATCATAGAAACAAGTCATGGCAAATTCTGCGTTTTGGAAGTAGACCACAATCGCATTCTCAAGCTGTTGTACAGCCAGGAGCCAGACGCCGAGCTGTCCACGCGCATGCTGCATGCATCGGATGAGGCAGTCGATACGGAACCTGAACCTGAAACCGAAACTGAAGCCGACACCGAAAACGAAAACAAACTCGACAAAGAACAAGGGGAGAATTAATCATGATGGAGATAATTTTCACCTTGCTGGCAATGCTCCTCTGTCTCATGGCCGAGGGTTTCTTTTCAGGATCGGAAATCGGTGTCGTAAGCGCCGATCGTCTGCGGCTTCGCCATGAAGCGGCCAACGGCTCGAAAGGTGCGAAACTCGCCCTATCGATGCTGGAAAAACCAGAATGGCTGCTGTCAACCACTCTGGTAGGTACAAATATCGCAGTGGTTACCAACACCACCCTGGCAACCGCACTGGTTGTCGGCCTCCTTGGCACCAGCTATAGCTGGGTTGCTGTCGCGATCGTGGCGCCGATAAACTGGGTGCTGGGCGAAATCGTGCCGAAGAGTGTATTTCAACAACGCGCCAACGAAATCACGCCAAAAGCGATATTCGTACTGAAGTTCTTCTCCTACGTATTCTATCCAATACTGTTCGTGTTCAGTGTCATCACACGGATCCTGACGCGGATGGTAGGCGGCGGGGAAAGCGGTATCTTCACCCTTAGAGAGCAGCTCATCTCCATGCTGCACATGTCAGAACCCGAGGGGGATGTGACCGTGGAGCAGGGCAAGATGATCCGCCAGATGTTCAAGTTCTCGGACACGCCAATCATACAGGCGATGGTGCCGCTGGTTAATGTGGCCGGTGTGGACAAAACCGCAAGCTGCGCGGAGGCCAGAGACATGGCCGTGCGTTCAGGTCACAACAACCTGGTGGTTATAGATCAGCGGGTGGACAACATCATCGGTATGATTCATACTCTGGAGTTACTGGGACTTGATGATGACACCCCGATTGAGGAGTTTATAAGTCCCGTCAAGTACGTGGGCGGCTCGAAGAGTGCGCGCGAATTGCTTGACGACCTTCGTCACCTGGACGACACCATGGCGGTGCTGGTTAACGAGTTCGGCAGCGCGCGCGGCATTGTCAGGGCTTCAGACATCATGCAACTCATCGTCGACCAGTACCATGATGAGCAGCAACATGAGTTTGAAGACGAGGACGACTCAATCCGGAAAGTTGCCGACAATGAGTATATTGTCGACGGCGATGTCTATCTGGATCTCTTAAACGACCGCCTGGGCATCGAGATCAAAACGGGCGACTACTCGACGCTTGCAGGCTATCTTTTACAGAAGTTGCCCGATGTTCCCGGTGAGGGCGTCAGCATACAATCGCATGACATCACCTATACCATTGAACAAAGCTCTGAGCGACAAATAAAAAAGGTTCGGATAACCCTCCCGTGAGCAGTCGTTGTTTTACCAACGGACAGGTGGAGATTCACTGTCTGCTTTCAACTCTATGATAGGAGGTAACACACCATGGGTCGCGAAACTACCCTTTTTAGCAGCAAAGAGCCCAAATCACGTGCGGACGTCGCCAGCTTCCTGCACGATCTCGCCAACCGTATCGAACAGGGTGAAATAAAGCTTCGTCGTGGCAGCGACGAAATCCGGTTCGATCTGGCGGATCAGGTAATTCTGGAGCTGAAGCTGGAAGACGAAGAGAAAAGACACAAAGGCATCAGGCACAGCTTCGAAGTCGAACTCAAGTGGTACGACGAATCAGCACACAGCGGGCCGGTTGAGCTGGGCTGAGAAGCCGGCGCATGAGGGGGTCGCCCCTCGCTGACAGACGTTGTTCAGCGTGAGTCAAACGGAGCGCAGCTCTGGCAGAACACGCTGACGATTGGTTGCGGTCGGCATCGTGTGGCAATTGACCTCTGGTGCGCTTGACCCTGTTTGGCCCGTGCCTGATTTGATACTTGGCCTGATTTGATGCTTGCGAGGCAGGCGGGTAGTGCTTTAATCGCGTACCCGCCTCATATGATGAACCCAACAGGCCAACACACCCCTACAGATCAGCTACGTATAGGAAATCATAGCCAACGTAGATAAATATGCTGCAAAGAACCAAGGTAATCAGCATGGCGGGGGTGCCCTTTCTAATCCACAAACCGGGCGTAATCGCCAGGGAGCGGTCTCCTGTTTCTCTGGCAAGGCGTTCCGAAATGGTCACAATGTACACGTTGGCGGTAGAACCTATGTGAGAGCCATTACCACCCATGCCCACACCCATCGCCAGTGCCCACCACATCACGCTGACATTGACACCTTCATTTTGCAGACCTACCAGTACGGGGATCATGGCCGCTGTGAAGGGAATGTTATCGATTAAAGCCGACAAAATCGCAGCAACCCACAACAGCAACAGCGCCGCAAACAGGGGGTGTTCTACGATAATGGGCTTGAACTGCTCGCCGACGATTTCCAGTAAACCAGAGTGTTCAACGCCGCCAATGACAATAAACAGGCTGATAAAAAATATTAACAGCGGTGTTTCCAATTGCTGTGTTACATGCTCCAGTTCCACCTTGCGTGACATGAACACCAGCAGCGTTAAACACGCCGCAGCCACCAGCCAGGGCTCCCAGCCGATATGGTGATGTACGATAAAGAGCACCACCATAACCGCCATCACAAAGAGTGACTTGTGCCACAACCTTTTGTTTTTGTATTCCGCGACACGATCAAAGGTATGCTCAACCTGCGCAGTAAGTTCCTTCTTAAACAGAAATCGCAAACCAATCAAGATACCCAGCCAAGCCAGCAATACCGGTGGGCCCATGTGGATAATAAACGTATTGAAGTCTATGCCCGCAGCAGAACCAATCATCAGGTTTGGAGGGTCACCTACCAGAGTTGCTACGCCGCCCGTGTCGGACAAAAGCGCCGCAGCTAACAAGTAGGGTATTGGTGATACACCGATGTTCCGGCAGATCATGATAATTAGAGGGCCAAAAATGATAACCGTTGTTACGTTGTCCAATAACAGAGAGATAACGGTGACCGCGGTACCAAGAAAAACGATCAGCCGCATTTGCGACCCACCGCTTTTCTTCGCCAAAAATTGCGCCAAGTGCTCAAAGCCGCCGGTGCTTATCATGATAGAAACAATTACCATCATGATGGCGAGTAAGAATACGACGTTCCAGTCGATCGCTTCCAGTGCCAGCTCTGGCGAATAAAAACCAAAATACTGACCGGCAATGATAATTGCGCCAGCTCCTGCCATCGCAAATTTTGCGCGCTCAATACCATGAAACGGTTCGGTGAAGACACCGAGGAAGGTAAAACAGAGAATAATCCCTGAAACCAGCATACTATCGGTTAACTCAATCATTTGTGAATCCCTGTACTTTCAATCGAAACGACCTACCAAAAAACGTCTCCGATTCCCCGCCCCGAATGGAAATCGAGGACACGTCATTTGCTTAGCAAGCCTGGCAGGCTGCTAAACAACCAGGTGTTTGCGAAGGGGCTTTTTACAATTTAAACGCTGTTGCAGAAAAGCACAGCGCCGAAAGTAAGTCGGGGCGTATTATCCTCTTATTTATGATGAATTCAACGTTAATCTAATAGTATTGGCAATACGTCGGGTGATGCTGGGAAAAATCGGATGCACGCGAGCAAGTGCGGCCTGGTGGCGGCGCGAGGGCAGGCATACCAACGCGGCCAAGTCAGCTCAAAAATGCTAAGCGATGACAGGGCCGCCAAGGTGCGAAACCGGGTCTGAAGTTTATAACGCCACGGATAAGGCAATGCCCACACGTCGCGGCGGCGCCGGACTGGAGAAATACACGCCCTCAACAGGCAGGACAAAGTCGGAAAAGGCCTGGCCATTAAAGTAATATTTGTCAAAGATGTTTTCGGCAAACAAGGTCACCGTAAAGGGTGAGACCTCCCACTCCAAACTGGCGTCGAGTACATCCACAGCGTCCTGAACCCGCTTGTTGTCCAGATCGAGGTACATTTTGCCGTAGGCCACCCAGGTAAAATGAGCGTGTAATTGATCGCTTACCCGATAATCCGCCATCAGACTGGCGCTGTACCTGGGCATTAGAATGGAGGAATTACCGGTAAAACCCGCAGAGCCATTCAGTTTAAACTCTTTGTATTCACTGTCGGTATAGCCCAGTCCTGAAGACAGCGTAAGATCCGTAGTCGCCCGCCATGCCAGCTCCAACTCGGCTCCCTGGGACTCCAGCTCGGCAGCGTTAATAATGACGGAGGTAGAAGCCGCTTCACCGGTTTCCTCATCGCGCAGAAAGCTCATCTCATGCCAATCTTTTGCGCGCGAATAGAAGGCGGAGATATGCCAGCTTAAAGTCTCATCAAAATTGACGCCTTTAAGGCCGATCTCATAGTTCCACAGGGTTTCCGGCGAATAAAACAGCCCTTGTGCTTTGTCCTCTTCCGTGAGAAACGCATCATCGTTGATGCCGCCGGGCTGCCAACCCTTAGATGCTGATATATAGGCAGTAATCCAGGGGGAAAAGGCATAAGACAACGCTACCTTGGGTAAGACCTCGGTGGCGGTCACGGACTCATTAACCACCGGAAATACCCCCATAGGTTGACCACCGACGAAAAAGGCACTGTCTTCCTGTCGCCGCATTTCTCGCCTGGCGCGTTCCCATCTCAGCCCCAGGGTTCCGGTCAGGCGATTTGTTATGTCGTATTTAATGTTAGTAAAAGCCGCGACGTCCACACTGTTTTCTTTAAGCGGTGGCAATAACGTGAACTGCTGCTGTCCAGCCAGAAGATCCTTGTACCCGACAACGAAGCTTCGTTTTCCCGTGTAGCCACTGAGACCCAGTACCCAGTCAAGCCGGTCGGCCATTGTCGGGGAGAATCGGAATTCCTGAAACAGCTGTTGTTTGCTGTCTTTGCCGCCGGTGTTGATCAGGGGGAAACTGGTCAGCTCAAACTGAGCCCCCCAACCGGAGGATACCTTGTCCAGAAAGTTGGTAATAGACACCATTTTGACTTTGTCCCAACGGTATTCAACCTTGAGATTCAGCGACTGCTCGTCCTCATCAAAGCTGCGAATGTCATCCATATGGTATTGGTGTTGTCTGCCGATAGGGCGGCTGTTCACCTGGGATATCCCCCAGATTTGCGCAAGTTGCGGGTTCGGTTGGGCAAAAACCTGATTGTACGCTTCGCTGTCTACGGGGATGTAGGTCTGCTCGTAAATGCCATCGGCGCGATTAAACTGGCCGTTGTATTGCAGTGATAGATTCATATTGCTGGCGGGGTAAAAGAGCACCGTCAGTAACAGCGCCGTATCTTCAATATCGCCCGGGTTGTCAGTGACCGGATCAATATTTTGTGTATAAGTATCGCCCTGTTCTCTTACCAGGGCCAGTCGCCCCGCCCAGTTGTCACTGATTTGCCCGGAAGCATTGAGCAATAATTGCTGCCTGCTGCCCTGCCGATAGTGCTCGGAGGACATTTCGCCCAGCAACTTCACGTCGCCCTGGGGCAGCGCGGTGTTGATAACGATCACACCCCCTTCGGTGTTGGTGCCATACAGTGTACCCTGTGGGCCACGCAACACTTCTATTTGTTCCACATCCAGCAGCAATTTGTCGTTTATCGTTCTAAACGGCATGTCGTCAATGTAGACCGCAACCCGGTTTTCGCTCAGCGGGTTAACACCAATACCCCGGATGCTGATGAATTCGGCACCTACTTCACCAAGTTCACTGAATTTCAGGTTGGGAATGAACCCCTCAATATCTGACAGGCGCTCAATCCTCGCATGATCGATTTGCATATCGGTTAAAACACTGGCTGAAGCGGGGAGCTCGTCGAAAGTTACTGCCATTTTACTGCCAATAACGGTTACTTCCTCTATCTCACTATCGTCATTCAGGCCCGGTTGCGCGTGGGAGTAAGAGACCAAAAGCAAAGAAATAACACTAAGGCGAAATATCCGGGCTAGCATTTTTAGTCCTCTTCCTGTCTGGATTCGACTTATGGTAGCTTGTTCGTCACTGTTGATTGTCGTTAAGCGGAGTAATATCAGCGATTGCCGGATTCTGTCGTCAGTATTTGCCTTCGATAGGCGCTGGGGCTGACACCGTAGGCTTTCTTAAAAACAGCCGCAAAATGGCTGCTGCTGGCGTAGCCCACATCCTCGGAAATACGCTGGATGGAGAGCTGATTCAAGGCTAACAACTCCCTGGCTCTGTTCAGGCGTATGTTGCGTAGATAGGAAAACACCGTTTCCTGATAGAGCTGTTTGAACCCGCGCTTGAGCTTGCAGTCATTGATCCCTACCCGATGGGCGAGCATCACCAGATCCGGTGGTGCTTTCAGGTTGTCTCTGACAATCTTCGCCGCTTCATGGACCCGGGCTATGTCTTCTGGCTTGAGCAGTGCTCCGGTTGACGGCGCCCTGTCTGCCGGGCGCATTTGCTCCAGTTGCATAGACCACATATCCAGAGCCAGGGCGCTTATTCTGTGATGCGCGCACTCACCGTCGCGAATACTGCGACAAAGTTCATCGGCACGGGATAGCACAGAGCTGTGACACTTTCCCAGATTGGTGATCCCCGACCAGCAGTGGTCGTTGATTTTGTCCATTCCCAGCGAGCGTCCGCGTTCCGACAACCATTCATAGGAAAGGTGCAGGGTGAGGTATTTGTGACACAGCCCTTTGGCAAACGTGGAAGCGCCATACCGGCAGATACTTTGATAGCGTTGCAAGCAGGCCTCTTTTGCCTTTATAACGACGCGATCTTCGTCCACTTCACACTCGACCTGCCCATCCAGGCAGATCGTAAACCCGAGGCCCGACTGCTTGATATCCTGCTCAAACACCCTGACCGTTTCACACGGGCAAAACACCATCACCACCAGCGCTGCACCGCCAACCAGTGGCACCATATGCACACGGCCACGGCCGTATCCGGGATGGATAGCCATACGATGACAAAAGTCTTCCCGCTGCAATGCCCGACTGATGTCTTGGTCCGGCATACTGACAGGGTGCGAATCCTCCGGTATTAAGAACTCGGTGAAGGGCACCTGGCGAATTCGTCTCACTGTGACAATCTGCCGTAAAAGCGTCTGACTCTAAGTAAAGGCGGCAACAAAGTCAATTTGCTCTGCTGAACGCTCAACAGGCGCGAACCAAGACGACCGACTTTACTTTTCACAGCCTAAGACAGACAATCGCCGAAATAATAATCATTATTATTAGCTCTTATAAAGCCTATCACTTGAGACCTGTTTTATGGCAATGTATGCAAACCCAGTCGATATGAAATGACATCCGGCAGCGGTATCTGGTTTACAGGGATGGCTTATCTATATCTAAAGATGGAGTAAGCAATGACACTACAGCAAATCAATCGGGTCTTTGCCGCTTATGGTCGGTTTATGGTGCGCTGGCGGTGGCCGCTGCTGATTCTGCTCATTGCCTTCACCGCCTTTGCTCTGTCTGGGTTGAGCAAAGTGAGAACCATGGTGTCCGAGGACAGCTTTTTTTCCGAGGAAGACAGTTTAAGCGTGCAGAGCGAACGCTTCGAACGGTTATTTGGCAACAACGAACAAATAGCCGTATTGCTGCAATCCGATGATGTGTTTCAGCCGCAGGTATTGCAGGCGATACAAGATATCGGTGATGCCCTGCTGGCAACAGTACCCTACGCCGACCAGATTACCTCGCTGGCATCACTGGATGTTGTCGTCGGTAACGATGCCGGTATCGCCGTTATCAACCCACTGGCCGAGGGTATCCCACAAACACCACAAGCCATTGAAAAACTGCGTGATTTAATACTGTCGCGCAAGGGGCTGCTGGGCAAAGTTGTCAGTGCCGACAGCCGTGAAACCTGGATTGTTCTGTCACTGCATGCTTTTCCTACAGAAGCGCAGTGGGTGGAACGCAATGAGGAGAATCCCCTGTATCAGGTCGGCGATGCCGCTATTGCCGTATTGACCGATCCGAAGTGGCAAAGTGATGCCTACCAGATCAAGCCGATCGGCATGCCCTACACCGAAAGTGAAGAGCGCCGCGTTGTACAGCATGAAATGAAGCTGCGTGTTGGCAGCGGCTTTGTCTTGATGGTGGTACTGTTGGCCGTGTTCCTGCGCAGCTGGCGCGGCGTGATTGTACCCGTATTCACCACTGTTTTCGGGGTGACAGTGGTGTTTGGCATGATGGGTTGGCTGGGGTTTGCAGTCGATCAATCCATGGCGCTGTTACCGGTTTTTCTGGGTATGGCACTGTCGGTGGGCTATTCGGTGCACATCGTCAACGCGATTAAAGCGGGGCTGGCCCGCAGTCTGTCGCGGCATCAGGCGGTCATCGAGGCGGTAGCACACACCGGGTGGCCGATTGCCTTTACCGCCTTGACCACAATGGGGTCGATGCTGTCCTTTCTTTCCGCCGGGATAATACTCACCGACTGGCTGGCCTGGGTAACGGCAGCGGTGGTGTTCTCGGTGTATACCTATGTCAGCCTGCTGATTCCCATTCTTTTCAGTTTCGGGCGAGATGCGGCGAAAACAACGCCGAAGAAACGCCGCCTGACGGTGGATCTTTCCAGGCTGGCGGATTTTACTATTCGCTATCGTCGCGCCCTGGCGTGGGCGGGGGTGGCTATGGTTGTGGTGCTGCTGCCGGCCTTGCCACGTATCAATGTCAATATGGATGCGCTGGAGATGATGGGAACGAAAATACCCTATCTGCAGCGCGTCAAGGAAATCACCCAGTCGCAGTTAGGTTCCTACCTTACTTACAACATTCAGCTCGATTACCAAGACGCCGATGCGATAAAAGACCCGTCCATATTGGAGAATTGGCAGACACTGCTCGATGAAGTCGCGGTTTTTCCATTGACGAAAAAAAACGCCGATGGCGCCAAGATTCACGCCCTCAACGATATCGTTCGGGAGTTAAATCAGACCCTGAATGCTGACAACCCCGACTATTATCGCATTCCCGATGACCGCGCCCTGATTGCGCAGCTATTGCTCCTGTATGAAGTATCCGGTGGCAAACAGCTCTATCAGTGGATTGATGACGCACATCGTAGTACGCGTGCACAAATAGAAATCAGCGCGTTCTCCTCCAATGAAATTGTTGCCGAATTAAAGCACATTGAAAAACGCGGGGCAGAACTGTTTCCCGATGGAGAGATTACGCTGGTCGGCATGGCAGTCAAATTCGCCGAAATTAACAAGCGCCTGGTAACCGCCGAGCTGGTTTCATTTTTTACGGCTTTGCTGGTCATTGCCGTGCTGATGATGTTTGTTTTCTCCAGTGTCAAAACCGGTCTGATTGGCTTGATTCCCAACCTGGCGCCCATCGTGGTGATCGGTGGCGTGATGGGTTATGGGGGCTTTTCCCTGGACATGATGACAATGACCATAATGCCGATGATGCTGGGCATTGCGGTCGATGATACCATTCATTTTATTACCCGGATCAAGCTCGCCTTTGAACAAAGCGGCTGCTATCGTCAGGCTATTAAAGCGGCGTTTGCCGACGTAGCTAAAAATCTGATCATAACCACCGTTATTTTGACCGTGGCATTCGGCGTGCTAATGTCCTCGCCGCTTAATATGCTGACCCGTGTTGGCCTGTTGAGTGTCATCGGTCTATTGGCTGCCCTGATTGCGGATCTGCTGCTCACCCCGGCACTGATTTACATCACCCAGCCTTTTGGCCGAGAACAACCATCACCACAGGAGGGGCACCAATGAAATACCGCGCCGCATTAACAACAATCTTTTGCGTACTACTGGCAATGCAGGCTCAGGCGCAGGAAACACCCGATGCACTGGACATCATGCAGCGGGTAGATCAGCGCGACGACGGTGAAACCCGCACCAGCAAGACGACAATGACGCTGATCAACCAACACGGCAGCAAGCGCGTACGCGAATTGGTCAGTTACGCCAAGGACTACCCCGGTGAGACCCGGCAGGTGATGGTGTTCGTCCTGCCCGCCGACGTCAAAGGCGTGGCTCACTTAAACTACGAGTACGACGATATCAGCAAGGATGACGACACCTGGCTGTACCTGCCAGCGATGCGTAAAGTGCGCCGCATTGCCGGCACGGCGCGCAACGACTATTTTATGGGCAGCGATTTTACCTATGACGATATGGGTGACCGACAGCCGGAGGAAGATCAGCACACGCTGCTGCGCCAGGAAAAACGCGATGGCATAGACTGCTGGGTGATTGAGTCGCAGTCACTGGACAAGACAGATATGTACAGCAAGCGTATCAGTTGGGTGCGCCAGGACAACGACGTGATCAGTTATGTGGAGTACTACGATCGCCAGGGCAAACTGTTAAAGACACTGAGCGTCAGCGATATCAAACAAATTGACGGATTGTGGACCGCCGGCACCATGGAGATGTACAACGTCCAGGACAAACACCGCACCCGCATTGATAACCTCGATATTGCATTCAACCAGCCCCTGGAAGACCGCCTGTTCCGGGTCTCAACCCTGGAGCGCGGGCAACTGCGCTAAGCAAGCGAGAATACTCTAATGAACAGGTCGGCGCATCACAAGCTAAACGCTGGCCGTAAGTACGCCCTTACGGGTGTATATAACTTGGGTGTTCGAGTCTTAATACTATTGAGCGTAGTGCTGTGCCAAAGCGGCGTAAGCAATGCCGCCTGGCACAGCGATTGGCGCGGACATGCGCAATTGCTGCACGGTGTTGCCGAAGACGCTCTGAGCACAGGGCGGGCGGACAATGTACACCTCTATGTCGAAGCCGCGCTGAGCAATGAATCCTCCCGGCTATTTGCTGCCGTTGACGTTGGCCACTATCGCTATACACCGGAGCAATCGGGCATTGAAGTCAAGGAAGCCTATTGGTCCTGGCTGGGGGAAAATGCCGATCTAAGCATTGGACGGCAGATTATCCCCTGGGGTAAGGCCGATGGCCTTACCGTCACTGACCGCATCTCCCCGAAAGACCTGCGACAATGGCTGGGCATGGAATATCAGGATACGCGCCTGGGTGTGGATGCGGTGAAGTTCCGTTATCTGCGTGACCAGTCCACTGTGGAGCTGATCTGGCTTCCGCTGCCGCGCTTTGACGCCTTGCCATCGCATCCGGATAACCCGCTCAGCGAACTGTACCGGCCACTCCGTCGCAGGATAGATCATGCAACTTACACACTGCGCTATCCGTCAGGCGATAAGCCCAACAGTATAAAAGACAGCGAATGGGCAATCCGGCAATCGTTTTATGGCTCAGTGATGGATGTGTCCTTGTCGGTCTTTCGCGGTTGGGATCGTCAAGTTCTGCGTTACCCGCAGAGAAACGGCAACGAGATCATCATGCAGCCACATTACCACCGCATCACACAATTTGGCGTCGATGTCGCCATTCCCGAGGGTGAACGAGTTTGGCGTGGCGAAGTGGCTTACCTGCCCGACCGCGGCTTTATCGATAGGCACGATACCGCGACGGAACGAGAACAGTGGCTGGCACTGGTGGGTGTGGACTGGCAGCTATCGGGTTCGTGGATGATCACAGCGCAGTATTTTGTCAACAGCGTGGCCAGCGCTGAAGCGCTGGCGCGGGACGGCACAGAGTCGGCGTTGACCTTGAGTCTGGACAAAAAACTCCTGCGCGAGAAGCTCACCATCAGTGGCATCGCCTACATTGATCTAAACCAAAGCAGCAGCACCTGGATGCTGTACGCCGATTACGCTGTTGACGATCAACTCAGTTTTTCCCTCGGCATCAACCACTTTGAAAGCGGCGGCGAAACAGACAGCAAATTTGCCAGCTTAGTACCGCTATCATCCTTGTGGCTGAAATTGCGCTATGGTTTTTAGTTGGCGTAAGGCGGCTGTGGTAAATGAAGAAGCCGTTGTGCTTCACGAATCCTACTGAATACAGGCCACTCTAACAGAAATGAGTCACTCGCTATAACAACGATTACAAAAGAACCGCAGCGTCATTCGCCGAACACGAGTACCGCACAAGATAGGCTGATTACAGATACACCACCTTATGCTATAGTGTTGCAACGTGTATCGAATAAAGTGGCAAAACATTATGTTAAGCAAACACTTTAGCTGTAAGAAACGTATAACTTTAAGCTTTCTGGTGATATTACTATCCGGTGTTTTTTCAAATTCTGCGTTGTCTGACAATGGCCATAAAACAAAATGTGATATCGAACGCCCTGTCGTTTTCGCCGGTTTCGACTGGGATTCAGCCCGCCTGCACAACAGCGTTGCTCGCTATATTTTAGAAGAAGGCTACGGCTGTAAAACCGATGAAATCCCCGGTGCTACCGTACCACTATTCAACGGAATGGCGCGCGGTGAAATTGATGTTTCTATGGAAGTCTGGAAACAGGCCGTGGTTCAGGTTTGGGAAGATTACCTCAAAGACGGCAGCGTCGTAGAAATCGGCACCAACTTCAATGATGCCGTGCAAGGTATATTCATTCCCAAATGGCTGGTCGAAGGCACAGACGCTCCGGCTCCTGATTTAAAAAGCGTGACGGATTTAGCCAGGTATAAACACCTTTTCAAAGACAGGGAACAACCCGAAAAAGGACGTTTTTACAACTGCATGATGGGCTGGAGCTGCGCGGGAGTTAATAGCAAGAAGCTGTTCGCTTACGGTTTGGCCAGTGATTATGTCGATTTTCGCCCCGGCGCAGGTGCAGCGATATCAACAGCTGTAGAAACCGCCATGTTACGCAAAAAACCCATTGTCTTTTACTACTGGACACCATCGTGGCTAATAGGCCGTTTTGCTGATGATTTGATCATGCTGGAAGAACCCGCATATGACGAAGCCATCTGGGACGAACTGTCAAAAAACGACAAGCCTGAAAAAGCCACGGCCTATCCGTTAATCAGCGTGCTCATCGGCGCCAATAGCGAGTTTATTAAACAAGCCCCTGTCGTGGTAGAGTTTTTACGCAACTATCAGACTCACAGCAAAGACATCTCCGCCGTGTTGGACTACATGCGCAAAAATAGAACCGATGCCACAGAAAGCGCCCACTATTTCCTGAAAGCTTATCCTGATGTGTGGACAAAATGGGTGCCGACTGATGTTGCGGAGCGTGTAAAAGCCTCACTATAAAGCAAATACTATAAGGCGAATTGATGGATATTTTTATCGATATTGGTAAGCCAATTGCCCGCAGTGTAAACGAGGGCATACGCTATGCGGTCATCGAGCATGGCGAAACCTTTGAGTCCATTTCAGATACCTTACTGGTTTTATTAGTTTTCATTGAAAAAAACCTGCGCGCTGTTCCCGCACCGCTGTTTATTGTTGGGGTCATGCTATTGGCTTACGCCGCAGGGCGGCGCATAAAGTTAAGCATTGGTGTGGGCTTGGGTTTGTACCTTGTAGGCTGTTTGGGGCTATGGGACCAAGCCATCCAAACAATTGCCATTATGCTGGTCGCCGTCTTTTTATCACTATTACTGGGCTTGCCTATCGGTATTATCTCTGCAAGAAGTCGACGCTTTCAAGCCGTCTTATCGCCCATCCTGGACTTGATGCAGACCATACCGAGTTTCGTTTACTTAATTCCTGCCGCCATGCTGTTTGGTTTAGGTAAGGTTCCAGCCATTTTGGCCACCATTATTTATGCCATGCCGCCGCTGATTCGGTTGGTCGATTTAGGTATACGCGAAGTGGATGCGGAGGTTGTAGAGGCCGGCAAAGCCTTTGGCGCCAGCCGCTGGAAAATTTTGACCGGCATTCAAATTCCACTGGCATTGCCCGCTATTATGCAAGGCATCAATCAGACCATGATGATGTCGCTGGCCATGGTCGTTATCGCCTCAATGATCGGCGCCAGAGGCTTAGGTGAAACCGTATTGATGGGCTTGCAGCGCAACGATGCAGGGCTTGGTTTGATTGGCGGCATGGCCATTGTTGTGCTGGCGATTGTTTTTGACCGCATCACCCAGGCATCAGGGCAACGCGCACAAAGTTACCGCAACAAAACATCTTAGGGCAGACAATGAGCCACCTTAGCCTGCAAAAGGTAACAAAAATTTTCGGCAAAGAGCCGCAAAAAATGCTGGAAAAAGTCCATCAAGGTATGGATAAGACCACGCTGTTAAACGAGTACCAGCACGGTTTGGGTGTCTATGATATCAATCTGGACATCGAAGCAGGTGAAATTTTTGTCATTATGGGTTTGTCAGGGTCGGGGAAATCAACCTTGATTCGACACATTAATCGCTTGATTGAACCCACCGAAGGAAAGATTCTTGTCAACGGGCAGGACATTATGCAGTTGTCGCCAAAGGCACTACGCCACTTCCGCCGCGATAATATGAGCATGGTTTTTCAGCATTTTGGTTTGCTGCCGCACCGCACAGTGATTGACAACGTCGCCTACGGACTCAGCATACAAAATCATCCACGAGAGGTGATTGAACAGGAAGCCCATAAATGGCTGGAGCTAGTCGGTTTAGCGGGCTACCACGATGTTTATCCCAAGTCCTTATCAGGTGGCCAGCAACAACGTGTTGGCCTGGCAAGGGCTCTGGCCGCCGATACCGATATTCTACTGATGGACGAGGCCTTTTCTGCCCTCGACCCATTGATTCGCTCACAAATGCAGGAGCAACTGCTCACTCTGCAAGCTGAACTTAACAAAACCATTGTCTTTATTACCCACGATTTATCCGAGGCCCTGCGCTTGGGCTCCCGTATCGCTATACTAAATGATGGCAGGTTGGTACAAACAGGAACACCAGCCGATATTTTATTGCATCCGGTGGATGACTATGTACGTGAGTTTGTGCAAGATGTTAACCGAGCGGAAGTCATCACTGCAAAAAGTGTTATGCGAACGCCGCGAGTTGTCTTACATCATCACAACAGCCACGAAGCACTAGCACAACTGGAGGCGCAGGGCCTTAACCGCGCCTGGCTGAAAACGCCCGATGGCGTTAGCCTGATAAACAAAGAACAGTTATTGCAGGCCATGTCGAATAGCGATATGTCTCTGGCGGATATCACCGTGTCACTCAAAACTGTGCCTGTAGACTCAACCCTGGAACAGCTTATCCCGCTGGCGATTGGCAATACGCATCCCATTCCCTTAGTAGATGACAGCGGCGACTTCGTTGGCGTGGTTGATCTTGAGAAGATCGTTGATGTGTTAAACCGACAATAGCGGACTGTGCGCTGCATCTGCCCCCCAACGACAATCGCTTGTCCATTGCATCTGGGCTGGCGGCACGAACCGGGAGAATGCCACCTCACTTTATTCACGCCTATTAGTCACGCTCTGCAGGTGTTAATCGCTGATGATCTCTTTTAAGACATTGTCAACGATAACCGGCGTCTCAAGATAGGTAATTTCTGGATCCGAGCCATATTTTCCACGGACAAAATCTTTCCAGCTCTCGGTATAAACTGCCTCTGCATCTTCTTGCGAGTTCCAAAGATAAATACCGCCCACCGCACGACCACTATCAAAAATCACGTAGCACTTTCGAACCAGGCCAGGCACATCTCTATACTTAGGCGCCGTACTCAAAAAGATATTTTTTGCCTCATCGTCGGTAATCGACTCAGGTAACTGAAACTTCACTATAGCTGTAATCATTGGCTCTCCTTTTCTCTCTATGTCAGGATAGCTGCATATTCCCCTTTATTCACTCACGTTGAGCTAGCAGCAACAAGGGGTAGAACATGGTGGTTCGGGCGACAAATTGAAAGGTCGTGTGTTGATTGTAGATTAAGCCAAAACTCGGCACTGATGTTGAAAGCCCCTGAACAAAGCCATGCTGTCTCTGGAGTAATGCCACGTGTACCACGCACAATTTCACTCACTTTCTGCACAGGCACGCCAACGCGCTCAGCCAAACTCTCTTGAGTTAACTCCAATGATTCCAAGAACTCTTTGAGTAAAATAACGCCAAGGGTGTGGCTGTTCTATTACTTGAAATCATACTTGACCTCGAATCAATGGTAATCGACGAATGGATTCACGGCAACCGTGCGATAGTGAATCCCATGCAACACCTGGTTTGCAGCTGGTTAGAAACGCGGCGGTAAACCAATCCAACGACAGCGCCTTATGAGTGTATTGACAGGTTATGTATATCATGAAAGTATACACGATATGATCGATTTGACTAGGATTGTCGGCTTCAACTGGGACAAGGGAAATGCCAGAAAAAGCCACGATAAACACAATGTAAGCCAAGCTGAGGCCGAGCAGGTGTTTTTTAATGAGCCCTTGCTGCTTTTGCTTGATGAAAAGCATAGTAAAAATGAAGTTCGATACCATGCCTACGGTAAGTCCAACGATGGCAGAAAGTTACACATCGCGTTTGCTCTGAGGGAAGGTAATACGTTAATTCGCGTGATTTCAGCCCGAGATATGCACCGAAAGGAGAAAATGACTTATGACCAGGCTTAAGAAAATACCCAAATTCAGAACAGAGAAAGAAGAGCGCGAGTTCTGGGAAAGCCACGACTCAAGCGTGTACCTGGATCTGAGTAAGGCCGAACGCGCGGTGCTACCCAACCTGAAGCCTTCAACAAAAACTATTTCTCTGCGGTTGCCTCAAGGTCTGTTAGATAGCATTAAAGTAGAGGCCAACAAGCGGGATATGCCCTATCAATCGCTCATAAAGGTCTGGCTTGCTAAAGAAATTCACGAGCAACGCGGGCATTGACGCCCGCTTAAACGCTGAGGAATCAGTAGATTTGCTCCTAATTCATAGAGTCATTTTTTCTAGTTGAACAGTATTAAAGCGGAAGCCGATAAACGCGACATGCCTTATCAATCTCTACCTGGATTAGCCAGTTCCTTTCCTGATTCTGTCGACGCAACAGATATAGTCTTTGAAAACCTTCCGGCATTATACTAAGCTTAAGAGATAGCGAGAATCATTATCGTTGACGAGAGGGCAGCACAGTTGACCATATCAAACTGTGTAGTTGTGCGTGTGTTTGTTCTCGGCGTTGGTCGTAGTTTTGTCTCATTGTTGATAGATACAGGAGTGACTCATGAAATCTTCCCTTCGCCTGATCAGCGGAATTCCCTTATTGTTGTCCATGTCTTCTCCGGCTCTTGTGCTGGCCGATATCGACCCTTCCGAAAAGATCGAAACGCTTGTCGTGACAGCAACGCTCGCCCCCAAAAGCCTGAAAGAGGTACCGGGTTCGGTTGAGGTGATTGACGCTAATAGCATCAGGCGATCCGGTGCAGAAAATCTCTCTGACATGCTGGAGCAGGCTACAGCACTTGATCTGGATCTCGTACCAGGAAGAGGGCTGATTCCGCAAATTCGCGGCCTGACCAACAAGCGCGTGCTGGTAATGATTGACGGCATGCGCTTTTCAACAGGCTTTCGCGATACCTCCTTTGATTTAAGTGAATTCCCGGCGGAAATCGTTGAGCGCATTGAAATTGTTCGTGGCCCGACCAGCGCGCTGTATGGCAGTGATGCCATTGGCGGTGTAGTGAACATTATTACCAAACGAGCACCGGAAGCTGCCCAGGCCAGCGTTGGCTTGCAATACGGTGCTACCGGGGATGGCGACGGTGACACGGGTGTCGCCAAGGGTTTCTTCGGCAACAGCTGGGGAGACTTTGGTGTCAGTCTAGCCGGGCAATTGAGCGAGGGTGATATGTGGGATCGAAGTGAAGAGGATAATTTCACTGACTTCGACGATGAAGAGCGCCGCTCTCTGATGCTGAACATGCACTACTGGCTGCAGGAAAATCACACTTTGTCGGCGGGCTTTTTTTACGCCCAGACCAATCGTCAGGGCATACGTCCCAAATACGGCCTGCACTGGGACCGGGATGCCGATTCAGAGCGCAACAGCGCCTTTGTCAGATACGACGGCACATTCAACGAAACAAGTTTAATGGCACGGGTGTACTACTCCAACTATGATTCAGACCGAAGTTACATTGACACCGGCGCCCCCTATAGTAACCCTCGCCAGCGGAATATCGCCGACAAACAACCGGATCGCGAAGATTTTGCGATTGAAAACGAGCTGACACAGGTAGAACTTCAAGCCAGCCGCTGGTTCGCGGACAATCACCGGGTGACGCTGGGACTGGAGCACCGCAAAGAGGAGCGCAGCGGTATTGAGAATAGGGGCGAAGCAGAGGTCAACGCCAGTGTGGATAATACAGCGGTATTTCTGCAGGATCATTTTTCCATAGGTGAAAACCTGAAAGTGATCGCAGGCCTGAGGTTTGACGACCAAGATGACTACGGCTCAGAATTGAACCCCCGCTTGGGCATGGTGTATTTTCTCAACGATAACCTGCGAATCAAAGGCTCATACGGACAGGGCTTCCGCGCACCTTCAGTATATGAACTGTACGTTTATACCGAAAACAACCGAGGAGATGTGATCCCCAATGAGGATCTCGAAGCAGAAACAGCCACTACATTTGAGTTAGGCCTGGAAGGTGAGTCCGGATCGTTCACTGGAGGTATTACCCTGTTTCACAACACCATCGAGGACATGATCGGTCGCGAGGAAACGGGAAACTTCCGCGTAGCCGGCGGCCGGCAGGTTCTGGAGTACATCCGCGTCAATCTGGACGAAGCCACAACCCAGGGCGTAGAGCTGCGAGCATCACAAGACCTGGCAAATGGTTTTAGTCTGGAGGGCAACGCCAGCTATGTGGACGCGGAAAACAAAGACACCGGTGAAACCCTGGTTGGCGTTCCAAAAACCAAAGTCTTTGTAAAACTGACTTTTGATCGCCCCGAAAACGGATGGCACGCCAACCTTCGCGCAACCCACTTTGGCGAACAACACAGCAATAGCAATATCACAGAAGACGCCTACGCCCTGTGGAGTGTTTATGTCGAAAAGAGCTTTCCGCAACGGTTTGATATTTACGCAGGCATCAACAACCTGACCGATGAAGATGTAGACTTCAGACCTGAAAAAGGACGCTTCTTCTACGTGGGCGCGAGCTACGATTTTTAGTTAGTCTCGCAGGACCTTTTCTGATGTATAAAAGCAAAAGCCTCGCAGGTGTTTTTCAATGAGCCCCTGCGAGGGGGGGCGATGTGGGCGTTCACGGCTACAGAATCTTTCTACCACTCCCTCATCTCTGTTAGAATACCCGCAAGGGGGAGGCACAACCACCTCGATAGAGAGAATCCTCCGTCCCCTTTTACCCTTTTATTTTCCCTTTTGTTTTATTCGGCGACCGATCTAATTACGTTGTTAGAGCAACTTGGTGCCAACTTTAGTACCAGCCTTAAGCTTAACGGTAAGTTTTTCAATTTTTACTTTAATCATCTTCTTCGTAGACCAACCGTTCACTTTTTGCTCTTCAGCACCAACAATTGAACCTACTATATCAAAGACCGCCGTTCTTGAAGAACGTAGTTTTTCAGAAAGTTTTCTCGCTGAAGCTACCGGGACCTCTATAAACTCAACATCATTACCATTCACAAATGATGCTGCGTAACCATGGTCAAAAGGAATAAACGTGCCTTCCCCAAAACCAGTCGGAAATGCGCTTTTATCAAAGTTATAATTCCCCAATTTACCACGAACTCTGAGCAGAACGGTTTCCGTATTCTTTGCTTCTGACATTTTTTTTGATAGTACAGGACCTATTTTTTTTAGAAGATCATGCTTGGTAAATTCGTCACGAGCATTTCTATAATCTTTTGACATATAGCCAGCTAATGTATCACTCGGTGCAGGAATTTCAGCCCTAGATTCGTAGTATATATAAGCGTTTGCATCTGTAACTTTCACAGGCTCAGCAAAACTATAAACTGGAAAAATAAAAAGGGCTAGAAAGCAGATTATTTTCGTTTTCTTCATGTTGAATTTCCTTTTTCTGTCAATTGACGTCTGCAATCTTTAAATAGACAACAAAGTGTCGTAGTTAAAGTTGATTACTCTCGTATTTCGCGGCCAGCTTAAAACATCAACAACCGCCCTGAACATACCACTTTACTTCTTTATCTACAACCACAAGGTGACCCCCTCTGTCACTCCACAACCCCGGGTTCAAAAACCACCATGTCGCGATCCGTGTCGCAACTTGTCGCGATATTCTGACGCGATATGTCGCGATACTATCTAATGAATTCATAGGTCGATTGACGGGCGGAACCAGTGATGCGAACAAGGTTAAGCTTGATCAAGCCATTCATATCCCGCTGTAAAGTCCGTCGGGTTACGCCGGTGCAGAGATCTTCAATCTCTGAAATATGCACAGAGTCATTCTTCATTAACAAATCAAGGGCCTTTGCCTGTCGTTCATTAAGAGCGTGTTTCTGAGCCAGAATATCCCGCCGGATAACCTGTTCGCCGCGCTCTTTTACTTCGATCATCTGGGTTTCAAGGCCGCTGATGAAATAATCGAGCCAGCCGGTCATATCCATGTCCTTTTCACGGACGCTCTGAATCTTCTTGTAAAAAGTCGGTCGGTCGCGGTCATAGTATTCACTGATAGTAAACAGACGTTTAAAATCGTAACCAGCTTTATACAGACAGAGTGTCGATAAAAGACGTGAAGTCCGACCGTTTCCATCGAGAAAAGGATGGATGTGTACCAACTGAAATTGAGCAATGCCGCTAACCAGCACCGGATGTATATCAAGGTCACCGTTCAGCCATTTGACCATTTCCGACATCATAATCGGCACCTCTACTGCTGAAGGCGGTGTGTAGATAACGTCACCGGTGGAAGAATTGGCCACATAGTTTTGGATACGTCGATAATTGCCCGGATCAGCCTTGCCACCTCGCACGCCTTCCACCAGTTTGCGGTGGATTTCCCGGATCAGCCCTTCGGTAATCGGGTCACCGCTGTCGAGACAGTTCGAAACGAATTCAAAAGCGGAGCGGTAGTTTAGCAGCTCACGCGCATCATCCGGATCGGCTTCAGGAACCATTTCACCGTTCCACAGACGTTCGGCCTGATCCAGTGTTAGTCTGGTACCTTCAATATGGGTTGTATAATGTGCCTCTTTGATCAACGCCTCAGCACTCATATCCCGCACCCAGTCATCCGACAATCTGGCAGCTTCCAGAAAACCCCGAGCCCTTTCGATCTGCGTAATCGCGGCGGTCATCCGGTTGGTGATGGTGAATTTTGGCTTAAATGTATCCATGCATTACGCCTCCTTCGTTTATTCTCCCGTAACGCCTTTTTCCATAACCTTGAACGTAAGCGCCCCCAACCACACCCTAGTCAAGCTTCACATGCCAAGGCAATAATGCTTCTATTTGCTCAAGGCTCTGTACATTGGGCAGCTCTTTAAAAACCGTCTCCAAGTAATCGTAAACGTCCAGGTCATTGGCCTTGGTCGTTTCGATCAGGCTGTACAAATTGGCGCTGGCCTTGGCGCCTGCCTGGCTTTTACTGAACAGCCAGTTCTTTCAGCCAATGGTAAACGGCCGGATAGCGCGTTCTGCAGCGTTATTATCAATGGGATAGCGACCATCGTCCAGATAGGCGTTCAAGCACTGCCACTGGCCCTGTGTCAGCCCAGACGTGGACAGTAGCTGTCCACGTCTAGGTTGGCAGATTGATCATTTTTTAATCTCTCCGTCCCCTTTTCCTTTTCCTTTTCCTTCCTTCTACGTGGGCGCGAGCTACGATTTCTAGTTAGTCTCGCCAAGTCTTTTCTGATGTATATATAAAAGCAAAAGCCTCGCAGGTGTTTTTTAATGAGACCCTGCGAGGAGGGGCGGTGTGGGTGTTCACGGTTACAGAATCTTTCTACCACTCCCTCATCGCTGTTAGAATCCCCGCAAGGGGAAGGGGGAGGTGCAACTATTCTGACAGAGGGGGTTTGTTAGCTGCTTAAGCATGATGCCCTGTTTGATGCTCAAGACGCTCAGCCAACCAGACTTTGATGATTGATTGGCGAGTAACCCCAAGTCTTGACGCCTCTTTATCAAGGGACTCAATCATCCAGATTGGGAAATCGACATTTACCCTTTTTTGCTCTTGGTTCACACGTTTAGCAGTAGCTAAATCTAAGTCAGAAATCACATCTTCCTCATTAGAATCAAACTTCTGATCGAATTCACTAGCTTTCATATAACGCCACCTCGGCTTTTCGAGACCTTCGTACAGAAATGATGCGGATATTAGGTGTTCTGTGCGTGACAACAGCAGACCAGTGCTTATTACCAATTTTTCCAATAACAAGCGACCTGGGCTCGTCTGAAACCTTTGCGGAAACTTCAATTAAATCAACATCTTGCCAAAGCTCTTTCGCTGACTCAAAGTCAATCCCGTGCTTATCAAGATTACTTTGGCTTTTTTGAGGGTCATATTCAAATCTATCCACACATCAAAAATATACCTTTTTTATACTTTTGGCAAGATTTCGATATTAGGACAGCTAACACCAAGCTCAGAGGCGTTTTGTGGAGCGGAGCATTTATGCAACACGCGCCTTGCGCTTGGCAAGCTTAATGCTAAAGTAAGACGGGTTGATCTGATGCTGGCTGCAAAATGCTTTTTGAGAAAGACCGGACTGCTAAAATTCCGTAAAAAGCTGCGGCCAATTATAAGAACGATATTTCGACATAAGTACCTCCTTGATGGTAAGCGCCTAACCAACCCCACCCTAGGCAAGCGTCACATGCCAAGGCAATAATGCTTCCATTTGCTCAAGGCTCTGTACATTGGGCAGTTCTTTAAAAACAGCCTCCAAGTAATCATAGACGTTCAGGTCATTGGCCTTGGCCGTTTCTATCAGGCTGTACAAATTGGCGCTGGCCTTGGCGCCTGCCTGGCTTTTACTGAACAACCAGTTCTTTCGGCCAATGGTAAACGGCCGGATAGCGCGCTCTGCAGCGTTGTTATCGATGGGATAGTGACCATCGTCCAGATAGGCGATCAAGCGTTGCCACTGGCCCTGTGTTTCAACCTAGACGTAGACAATAGCTGTCCACGTCTAGGTTGGCAGATTGATTATTTTTTAATCCCTCCGTCCCCTTTTCCCCGTCCCCTTTTCCCCCCTTTTCCCTTTTTCGGGTGGCGAACGTCTCGCCGTAAATCGCTTCAACCTTGAGCGAACGAAAAAAACTCTCTACACAGGCATTGTCGTAGCAGTTTCCTTTGGCGCTTATACTGATCATGCCCACTGATGATGAACACCCTGTTCGTGAGAAGGATCAACTTGCAATACTCGGCGCATCGTCGACACCCTGACCGTGCCTTGATATTTCTGCATGAATACATACTTCACTTCAGGTTTTTTGCGAAGTATGTGGCTGCCTTTTTTACGATGGCAAGCTCCTCTTCCTCCTCCGCCAATCGACGCTTCAAACGAACTGTGAAGCCCAAGTTCACTCGCTGCTTTGGCAACGCCAAGCTTGTCAACTCGGGCTAATGCCTCGTTACGAAACTCCAGCGAATGCTGTCTGCGAGTCACTTTCTTGCTCGCTGTTTTGTTTGTCTTGGTTATCATGGTTCACCTCTGCTGAGTAGTATGCTCGCTTAACAGGGTGTCTATCATCGGCGGGCAAGATCACCGCGCCAATCGAGATACGCTTTTACTTAGTTTTCTTTGTTGCAATTTGATAACTCTCGACAGCTATTTGTCGCAATTTTTCTTTATCAACCCCAGTGCCTTCAATTGTTTCAGCGGCTGAGCCAAGTTTATTAAGGAACCTTTCTTTATTTCTCCGAGCATCCCAAATAACCCCAATTAAAAATAGAAAAATAAATGTTATGACGATTAAGATTATTTGTATAATTTGATTCCGTTTTCTGCGATCTTTGTCGTACTTATAGATTGAAATGGCTTTTCCGTCATTGTAATCAGATTGAACCCTAACTTTTGGTGGGCTATTACCCAAAAAAACGAATGAAGCAACAAAGTCAGTTTTGTAGTCATCTGCCACCGGCAAACTAGATATTTTATACCTTACAAATTGGTTGTCTTGTTGCGGAATTTCTATTATCGAATCCTTGGGAAATGTATCAGGCTTACTTAAATTTTTACCCAGGACCTCCGGCAGCAATGACCCGTCTTCTCTGTAGAACTCGAAGGTTATAGGTATTTCTTTTAAATCTTTATTTGACCTGTTAAATAGATAAACATCAATAACAGAAAGATTGCTTTGAGGCTCCTCATCTACGCGTATTTCAACACGCCCATCTAAGAGACTTGGAATGTTTATAAACTTTTCTTTATAAATAGGTGCAAACTCCAATGCCACATCATCAGCTGTAAGCAGTTTCGGCACATAAGTAGAAATCAAAGCTCCAATAAGGGTTGAAATACTTGCTATCCAAATTTCCTTAGGAATCTTATTAAACAATTTTAGCTCCATTACAAATACTGAAAACTAACTCTCAGCTCTCGGACAGGTTTTTGATAGCAAATTTTGTCCGTTATTTAAACGCAGAGTGACAGATAAGGCTTGCCCTATAAAACCGTTTGTTATGCCTCCCAAATTCATATACTACGCGCGACACTTTTACAAACAGGAGCGATGATCTGCGATACCAAGCTGCTTTCGTTCCCGCCAAGACATGGGACTAGCCAAAGACATACCAACAGATCACCACCGAAGAACGGTATACCTTTTTTCTAATCAAGAAACAAGGTTTTCCTTAGCCGCGATCGCTTCTGAAGGGAGAAGAGAGGCTAACAATGGGATACCCCCTAAACGCAGACAGGCCTTTTTTTTCATAGCACAGCCCTTGTGCTATCCCATTGAGTTGAATGCGTATTTTATAGCAAAACACAAACAGCGCTTCGCTGTAGACATCCAGTGCCATGCTATCCGCCACGATCACTGCCAGACCGTGAACCCGGATATTTCACCAGTACGGCGACCACTCTTCTATTATTTAATAAAATCAATGGGTTATATCGAAAACCCCAAAAAGTACAAATGTGCAAATAGTGCCTAAATGGTTTTTCGAAAAAATTTCTTCGGGAAAGAAATTTCACGATAGCCCCGCAGGGGTGAGGCGCATGGACGCGCCGAATAAAAATGACTTCGTTGTCCGAAAATTCCATTTACTGGTGAAATATCCGGGTTAGTCGCCTTGCGAAAGTCTACCGGCTCGCGGTGCAGATACACCGGCACTGACGGTGACCATGCGATCATGCCAGCGCCTTAATCAGCGACGCCAGCGCGGGCACTGAAGCCTCTGCGGGACAATGAATTTTACATTGACCCACTTCAAGCACAAAGCTTGCTGGCAAATGGTTCTCTGGCGCCACAACAACTTCTGCAAACTCACCCGCTTCCCGCGCCTTGCGCTTGGCAAGCCTGGTGCTAAAGCAAGGCTGGTTAATTTGATGCTGGCTGCAAAACGCTTTTTGAGAAACACCAGACTGCTCAAATTCCATAAAAAGCTGCGGCCAATTATAAGAACGATATTTCGACATAAGTACCTCCTTGATGACAGAGACTGTAGCCTATGTTGCGGGTGGACTTGTTAACAGGGTGTGGTTGGATAGGCGCTTACGTGTATACGACCAACGCTGTTGAGGCTGTGCATCGTCAGTTTCGCAAGCTGACCAAAAACCAAAGGGGGATTCGCCAATGAAAACAGTTTAATGAAGCTGCTCTATGCCGGTATACTGAGGGCGTCAGAGCGATGGACGCGCCCAGTGCAAAACTGGAACCTGACCTTGTCGCAAATGGCCATCCATTTCCCTGGCCGTCTGGACGAGCATATCAGCCTATGACAGAGTTAAGGAACGTTCATGACGTCAAACGATCAAATTTATCGCGAAACAAAAACGATCGAAAAACGCCATGAACGCCTCCGCTATCTTAAACAAAATCTTTACCCCAGTCAGCCAGTCTATGCACAAATACCGCCAGAAGGCGGTAAAGGTTTGCATCCTCAGCCTACTCAAAGGCAATGCCGCTACAGTAACGAGCATAGGACGCGGCATTGGTGGTAATACCAGCGATAAGCACAATATCAAGCGGGCAGGCAGGCTACTATCTAACCCGCATTTGCTGGCAGAATTGCCGCTAGTTTACGATGTTATATGCCGTATGGTATGCAGCGCCAAGCATCCCGTCATCGCGGTACAAAACCAAAGAAAAGCCCGCCATTCACAAAGGCTTTTTGAACAAACTACATCAGCTCGTTCCCGAACACTGCCAGCCAATCATCGTCACCGACGCTGGGTTTAAATCGCCCTGGTTTCGTGAGGTGCGCAAGCTAGGCTGGCACTTTGTAGGCAGGGTGCGTAAGCCGCATTTTTACACGGTAAACGAGGAGTGGCAGTGCATCAGCACCTTGTATAAACAGGCCACTACCCGC